>OCVP010000006.1_pt1 | contig 117358 bp, 133 predicted proteins | sample 1539171 | NCBI WGS metagenome assembly OCVP01 (sample SAMEA51879418, study PRJEB22527) | metagenome
CTGGTGGTGCCTCAGTACCGTCAGGTAGATTATCTGCAACTTCATCTGCAGCATCTTGTGCGGTATCATCCAACTCAAATCCCATAGTTTTAGCAAACTCAAGTTTTCTTGCTTGGATTGCGTCGTATGCAGCAGCAGATAAGGCATCGTTTACCGAATCAACTGCTTTTGCTTTTTCGTCACCAAAGATTTGGTTGACGATTTGTTGTGCAATTTCGCTAGGCATAATAACTCCTACTGTATACTATTTAGCATTTAGATCTCCCCTCTGCGTGCATCGCTCGGATCTGGTTGCGGAACTTCCTCTTGGGGTGCTCCTCCTGCCTCCTCTGGAGGGGCAGCATTAGGATCCATAGAAGGATCCATTTCTGCTGAAGGATCAGGTATAACACCAGATTCCATCTCAGATTCAATCTGTTTGTCAATTTCCTTTTGCTCCTGTGCTGTTTGCTTGAGAACTTGTGTTCGTATATACTCAACTGAGAAGTATTTACCAACATAAGGATCCATTACGTTTACCTGATTCATTCTTTCATTACGGATCTCAATCTCCTTGAGTTCTGTAAAGTAGTTATCGGCAATGTAATCATATTGGATATGTTCTTTCATATCCTCCCACTCTTCAATGGTGATAACACCTTTTAGAATGAGTTGTGTTTTTAAAAGATCGTGAAATAACTCACTGAATCTCTTACGGAGACGTGCGATAAACTTCTGGAACTTTACTTCGTCCCTAGTAATTTCAGCAGCACGACCAATGTTAAAGGTAGTTTCTGTTTCTAACCTTGAACTTGGAACGTTGAGTGCCTTGTATAACTTCTTCTGGAAGTATTTGACGTCCTCAAGTTCTCCAAGATTTTGTCCACCTGGCAACGTAGTGATTTCAGTTCCTCTACCGCCTTCTCTTCTGGGTAACCAGAAGTCTTCGAGCATCGACATGAACTTTTTGTCATCTTTGATTTCTCCAGTATTGGCATCATAGACTAACTTGTTTCTGTACCTACCCATAACTTCACGAAGGTATTGCTCCGCTTTGTTCTTAGGTAAGTTACCAACGTCGATATAAAATATACGACGTTCTGGTGCTCTACTCAGTCGGTAGATAACCAGAGAGTCTTCGATCATACGGAGTTGGTTAACTGCCTTGATCGCTTTATGTAGGTGCGATAGCACCATGTTCTTATTGAGATCCTGTATACCAGAATGACAATAAGTGATTGAATCAGGTGCAATTTTCATACCCTGATTACCTGCATTCTTTAATCCTTTAGGATTATAGAGATAATATGATGCTGAAGATGTTGTAAGTTGCTGATTAAGATCTACTTGACCTTGAAGTTGTTGCGGTTTTTTCGCTTCATACTCAGTGACTTTACGAATCTTGCGTGGATCGATATATCTTAGTTCGCTTAAACCTTCGCCAGGATTAGCGGGATCTATTACCTTATGATAAAATAATCTACCGTCAACATACCAACGACGGAAGATCTCATAAGATCTGTTATCGAAGTCAAGGAGACGGAGTATTTCATCAAACTCATCCCGCATTAACTTTTTAATTTTATCTGATACTTTGAGATTTGATAACTCTAGTTCGACTGGTACGTCATCAAAGTTACCGCATATCGTCTCGTTGACGACATCATCTACTGCACTGTCACATTCTGGTTGGAGAACCATCTCACGATAACGTGTGATTAGTTCATATTCATTACGAATAGTCCCATCAAAATCAACAGAGTATCCATAGTACCCGCCTCCCACAATGGGTTGCGAGCCATCCATACTATCCTTCTGAACAAAAGAAGGTCCCTTAGGAACCTTCTTTGCTCTCTGGAGTGAAAATCCGAAGAGTTGAGACATTTTATACTATAGTCTTATTGGTCCTACCTTATTTAGGTAGTTTCTGAAACGTTATTTTCCAGGTCCTCTGAGAGAAACTTCCCAGTATTGTACTTGCATCTCTACAGTGAACTCTTCGATTGCGTCATTACTTCCGAAATCTAGATCAATAGCGGAGATGTTTGTTGGGAATACATCTACAAATCTATATCCTCTTAGTTCTTTATGAGGTATACCTTTAGCACTATCACTTGTACCACCTGCGGATGGTGTTGTCTTACCACCAGTGTTTCTATCTAGTTGTACCACAAACATATCAGCAAAATAGTTATTAATGTTGATACCAGATGTAGTTACGTTCTGACTGTATGCTTGGATAGATTCAGTCCACTTCTCGAAACCATCTCTTAGTTTAAAGTTCTTATCGTTCATTACAGTGATTGTCCAAGGTTCAAAGGTACGATCTCCCGCAATCTTTAAAACTCTTCCTCTGTAAGGAACTTCGATTGTGCCTAACTGTGTGGCAGGTAGGTTTGCTGCCTTAACTGTAAACTTACCTAGGTCAGTAAGTGCAGTTCCATTTGCTACACTGACTTCTGGGAAGTTCAAAGTACACTCAAACAGATTAGGTCTTGCGAAATCTGTAGCGACTTTTGATTTAAATTCTGAAATACTTGACATGTTAAAATCTCAATAAAATACGCCTTGTCCTATTATTTAGAACAAAGCGTATTTTCAGAGCTTTTTGTTTACGTTTTAGTTAGCAACTTCCGTGAATGCGACGCCAGTTCTGGTAGCAACGAAGGTTAGTGTAATGTAGTTAATTGTTCTAGTTGGTTTAACATAGATCTCAGCATTAAACTCTCCTCTGTCTACTGACTCAGGTGGGTTATTGCTCTCATCACACTTGACTAAGAAGTCTGTAACTCCTCTACGTCCTTGTACGTCACGGAGATATGGTTCGACAATGTTAAGGAAGAATCCTCTTTGTGTCTCATCATTCTGCTCGAAGAGTTGTGCCTTGGCAGCACCTGAGATAACTCTTTCGATTGTTAGGAATAGACGTCTTACATTGATTCTATCGAATGCAGATGCAAATCCTTGAGCAGTCTTATCACCGAATAATACGATACCCTGACCTGGGAATGATACGATTGGGTTCACCCTTGCAGAATATAGTCTGTCACGCTGTGTCTTATTAGGTGTGTATGCTAGTTTGATAGCATTTCTAATAACACCACGTTGGAAACCTGCAGGTGAGAACCATGGTTCTGAAACCTCAGTTGTCTGTAAGCATAAACCTGCGATGTCACCGTTACATGGAACGTATCTGTATACATCGTTGTACTTATCATAGATGTACTTGTATCCAGAATCAAATACCATGTAGTTACTTGAAGGTAACTGATCGAAGAATGCGATTAGATTGTCTGTCTGTGTTGCTGCACTTGATACACCGATTAAGTTTCCTCTTCTTGGTGATACAAATAACATACAGTCTCTTCTTTCTTCAACAATACTTACTAGTGCTGTGATCTTAGCAAGTGCTGCTGCATCATCTGCACCAGAAGGACCAGTAAGAATGAAGTCAATTGTTTGTGACTCAGGATCTTCTAGTAGTCCGTATGCTGTAGTTACATCACCTTGAGCAACTGTGTACTCTCCAGATGCAACTGCGTAGTCAGCACCACTTTCTAATCTATAGTAGTATGTTGCGTTTCCTTTTGAACCAACTGTGGTTGCACCTGCAGGATAGTCAGTAGAACCTGCTGAACTGAGGAATAGATCGAAGGATACTGTTGATGCTCCACCGAATACTCCACTAGAAGCATCTACATCAAATAAACCTGTCTCGTGCTCACCCCAGTAGATGTATTCAGATTTCTGCTGAATAACTTCTACATAATAGTTTGCTTCTCCTACAGATGACTTACCATCAACTGCTTTAGAAACACCGATATATCTTTCAAGTAATGTTCCTGCGTTACCTGTGATCTTACCATCAACGTCAATGACGAGGATGTGCATTTCATCTCTGAATCCACCATTAGCAGTTGCAAAGGATGAAGTTCCAGGTCTAGGAGCAACGTTTACCCACTTCTGTGAAGGTAGGTACTCTCTTTCATCATACTCAACTCTGACTGAACTGATTGAAACAGCAGTAGAGTTTGTATCTGCAATGCTATCTGCTGCAGCAAAGTCGATACTTCCTTTATCTTTAGCAATATATACTCTTCTTTCGATACCAGATGTGCTGATTACAGCAGTATTAGAACCTTGAGTAATAGTCTGACCATCAGCAATGATACCAGTAATACCACCAGAAGGCATTCCGATTTCAATCTTTCCGTTGTCTGCATCGTATGCTAATACGTTAACTGTTTGTGCAGAACCAGAAATACTGATTGTAGTTGTTGTTCCAGGAACGAATGATCCTACAACAGATCCAACTGTTAATAATACACTGTACTTAAAGACCTTACCTGCAGCACCAGATGTTGCACTTAGTGCTTCACCAGAAACAAACTCGTGATCGTTACCTGAGCCAGGTGCAGGAACTACAGCAATTTGATCAGCACCTGCATCTGTGATGAAGATTCCGATTGAGTTTCCTTTAGTACCAGGAGTTCTTGCTGCCCACTTCCAAGTGTTAGAACCGTTTAGGTAAGTTGTTTCGTAGTCTTGTAGATTCTTAATCTTAACTGCAGTACCTGTGTTAACTGCATTTTTTAGTGCTGAACTATCTGCACGAACCGCTTTGAGAAGTCCACCGTATGATAAGAACTGCGCTGCAGTATACCAATACTCATAGTTGTACTCATTTGGTTCACCGAATGTTGCTACAAGTTCTCTTTCTGTACCAATATTCTTTATCTCCTCGACAGGACCTAGTTCAAAAGGTGCTGCGATTACTCCCGTGTTTGCGGTTGTAAGGGTAGTGATAGTGGTCAGATCTCGTTCCTGTACAACAACTCCAGGACTAGATTGATTTGCTGCCATGTTAAATTTCTCCTGTGTAGGTCCGTAAATTCTGGTTGTCTATAAGATATTTATAAAAATGAAACGTTACCTAAACTCCCACATGTAAGATTTATCTCCATATTCCGCGACTTTCCAGACATCCCCCTGAGCATCTTGGAACTGGTCACCTCCAAGACCATCATCTACGAACCCAAAAGGTGCCATATCTTGTTCAATAGCATCCCTTTGATCATCAAATATCCGCGCACGAACATCGTTATCATGCATCTCTTTGAAGTATGGTTGCATTGCCATCCATCCAAATATAACCAAACACATTGCTAGGTCATCATTACATCCATCTTCCGCTTGGAATGATTGTCCTTTTGCTATGAATGTAGTTAGTTCTGCAATAGTATCATAGTCTGGTATGATTAGTTTATCTTCTTCTATCAATGCTTTGAGGTTAGAACATCCAACTTGCTTTGTGGCAGTTGACATCTTGATACCTAGTTGTGTCTTTTTACCAGAGAATCCCTGACCTAGTTGTTGACCTGCTCTACCACGCATAGATGCCATGAGTAAATTTTCATACTCTAGATCATACTGTATGATATCTGCTACTTGTCCACCTATATCATTTACTTCACATAAGATATATGCATTGTTAAAGTTCTTTGCTACATCTACGATTAAGTTGGGTAATACTATGGGTTTGATCTCATTGTTCTTATATCTTGCTACCATTTCATATGGCACAGAGGATACATCTATAACTGTGAATGCGGAATAGTCATGACCTACGCCACGAGATACGTCTACTGTAACGATATAGTTATGATCTTCTTCTCTATTTTTATATAATGCTAGTCCTCTATTAGTTTTTATAGGATCATGGTATGCCATAGTCCTAAGTTTACTTGGAGTTATTAGTGTATCAACAGAGCCCAGAAACTCACATTCAAACTCAACTTTAAACTGTGCTTCAGATGTGTTCTTGATTGTTTGTTCTTTCCAAACCTCGTCCCTACCTGGAACTTGTGACCAATGCACTTCTGTTGGAACGTATTCATTCTGTCCACGTTCAGCATCATGCCACAGTTTGTAGAACATGTTCATCCCATGTGGGGTTGATATAATAATAACTTTAGTATTCTTACCAGATGAAATTGTTGGATACACAGAACTGAAAAACTGATCAGCAATGTGATTCGGAACGAACGCGAATTCGTCCAGAAAAATAACGTTAAAGGACATACCGCGAACAGCAGAAGCACTAGTACTTGCAGCCAGAATCTTACTCCCGTTCTCCAACTCCAAGGATCCCTTGTTCCACCCCAGTATACCTTGTTGCAACCATTTAGGAAGATTCTCGTAAGATAACTGTAGGCGTCCCAACATCTCTCTTGCAGTGGCTGCTTTGTTTGCGAGGATTGCGACATTTACGTTGTCATTGAATAGTACATACCATAGTAGATATGCTGTAACGATTGTAGATTTACCAGACTGACGAGGTAACTTTGCTATGTTGAATCTCTCCGCATGGAAACTTTCTACCATATTCTCTTGGAAATCATACATCTTAAATGGTATGATACCCTCGTCTAGAGATACAATCTTGATATACTTTGATATAAAGTAAACAGGATTATCAGCGCACTTCAAGAACTCAGCAATCTGTCTCTTAGTAAATTTCTGAGAGACATTTGCTTTTTTAAGATTGGGGTTACCAAGATATAGTTCTTGCTTTACTGCCATTAATCCTTAATGATAAAGTGTTTCTTTAAAACAGATACTTGATCTTCATACTTAGCAATCATATTTAACTCTTCTTCGATTGCTTCCATAACATTTGAATGCTCACCAATACCAACAGGACTTGTAAGGTATACTTCTACATTCATTTTGTGCTTTTGAATATCTCCTTGAGCGTGAGCAAGAAGAGCACTGATCATTTTATCTCTCATAGTTTGGGTTTGTCAAATAGTACATTCTGTATGTATTTAGTTGCCCACGAATTATCAAACCATTGGGATAATACTGCCTCAGTTTTCTTATTTTTCATCTGTGATGTGCAGTACCATAACTGATCATCATACCTTCTCATAGTCTTTTGCCATTCCGTTTCTCTTTCTGCAGTTCTAACTATGTGACAGAATACCTCTAGGTAATCACTACACATCAATAAAAACTTATCATACTCATCTTCGTCTAGTCTTACAAACTTACACCATGGTGAAAATATTTCACCCCACTCTGGTAAGTTTCTAACTTTTTTAAAATCATAATTTAAGTTACCTAAACTATAATCTACTTCATACACTGGTGATATATCAACTATAGCAGCAGTTACTTTACCACCTGCTTCTACTATATCACATCCAAAAATAGGAATAGGAAACTCTGGATCTGGAAATAATACACAGTGTAGTATCTCGATCCCTTTACTTGTTATTGCTCTTTCTATATGTAACTTCCGTAAACCTCTAGCATCCCACATTCTATTATAGATGGATACATTGTTATCATGTATCTCATCATAGTCTGAAAAGAGTTCTTCTAAATGTGGTAACCTTGAAATCTTTGTTCTAATCAGCGATGCTAGATCAGAGCAGAGTTCCGAAGTTACGTCTAATTTCACGGAGTTCATCGAAGTTCTTTTGTTTTGTACCTCCATCATATGCCCACGCATATCCTTCGGTGATCATCATTTCGTTTAGCGATATTTCTTCATCACCAATATATAACCAACCAAGCAAGCGACCATACTTACCAACCCCGCCTTTAAGTTCAGTTCGTATAGTAAGTTCGTCATCTCCATCTAGTGCCCCCTCAAGTTTCTCTTTAAGCCAGTTAGTCGCGTCGATACCCAACGCTTTTTCTTCGAGGTCACGAGTCCTTTTTTCTGGCGTATCAACTCCTGCAACTCTAACTCTTTCTTTCTTGTATAGATCAAACCCAAGATCAATGGTGACGTCAATAGTATCTCCATCAACAACACGATTAATCTCCGTTACTCGAAAGTTGTAGCAGCTCTTCCTGCTTGGTGGTTCCATCGCTGCCATCGTTCATCTCCTTGTATGCCATTCTAAGTATATAGTAGATATACCAAGAGACTATTACGACAAGTATTGCTACCATGATAACAACACCCCAGACGATCATCCTTTATGTGCTTGTTTATGTCCTTCGACTATAGCATCAACTATAATCTTTTTTAATTCTCTTGATTTCTTTTTACCAAGACCTGCTCTTGTATCTATCTTTACCTTGACCCAATAGAGTCCAATAAGAACAGCAATAAATGGGATAGCATCTTTCCATGCAATAGCATTATATGCATTGGCAGCGTCACCTAAAATAGCAAACATAGTCAATCTTCTTTGATACAGTATTCAGCAGCATGTGGGTTATTAAAACCTTCTAGGTCTTCCCTTGCTTGCTTTATGGCATTGTATGCATCGTCTGCATACTCACAGATTTCATAATGATGATTCTGGTTATCGTGGTAACCAACCGTGTAGTGGGACATGATAGTTTCAACTCCATTACATCAGTATTTAGTGTGGTTTATGATCCTTCATTCCTCCATGGTTACCATCTCCTGGCAATTTACCAGTAGCAATATAGGTAACTGCATCTACAGATCCCTGTAGTCTTGTTAAATCTTTTTCGAGTTTTACATACTCATCATACCAACCTCTTATTTCCTCCTGTCTAGCAGTTAGTTGTTTGATACGTTTATCAAAACGTGCCAGTAGTTGCTCTGGATTCTCGGTTGGTTTTGGTTCGGAAGGACGTAATTTCATTGATTTTCTCCATGGCGACGTGAAGTTCTTGAGCGTGCTGAAGTTCATCGTCACGAATCGCTACTATTTTAGCATCGTCAGGATGATCTGTCAAGTATTTCTCATATGTATGTGCAGCATGATATTCAATTTTTTCATTGATATCATATGCTGATACTGGATCTATAGCGTAATAGAAGACCATAATCCAGTAATAAAGCAACACCAAGTGTCTGGCAAACGCTCTATCAATCCAATACTGGTTTCCACCACGGGATTCCATTTCTTCAAGATGTTCTGTTTCATTTAGAGTCTGTTCAAAATGTTCCTTCATTAGATAGGTATGTTCAGGTCCTCTAAGACCCATACTTTCACGATAATGTAACACACTCATAAAAGCAAAATAGGGTGCACGAGCAATCTCCTCAAGCACCCAAAATCTTTGTATGTCTCTTCCTTTGTAAAGATAATCTAATATAGCAACAGTAAAGTTCAATACTAGACTGTTAAATGCCTTCATACCCATGCAATCCTAGGTAAAACTGTTAACATTATTCCAACCATTCCAAAGAGAATGATGGAAGATTTAATCGGTAAGTCTTTCATAGTAATAACAAATCTTTCAATACTATTTATGAGTATATTTACTTATATGTTCATACCAAGATGGGGATCACCGTCATCTAGCAACCAGTTTTTCCATGATGCTCCACTAGTGGATCCTTTGCATGGATTGATACAATCCTTCCCATCAAGATCATTGCACACAAGACCTGCTAAGTCATGTGGACATCCCATATCTCCTGTTGACCAGTAAAGTTGTCCGTCTAACCATGTAGCATTACACTCAGGACAAACCTTTATCATTAGCAATTCCAAGCACGAAGTGACTTATTGATTCGTGAATCGGGATCTGATGCAGTCTTCTTAGAAGTTAGTTTTTTCTTCATACCTTTCATTCTAGCACAGAATGATGCCCTTCGGGGATTTCCAACCTTTTTGCTTGGTGCTTTAAGGTCAGATCCTGGATTCTCTCTTTCGTAACTTTTTCTTCCTTTTTCGTTAAGTCCACCTGAGGCAGATTTACCCGACTTTTTTGTCCATGCTGCTCCTTCATCTATCTCTACCTCCTCTTTTTTTACGCAGTTGTTATAGGTTTTACCAAACATTTTTTTGGTTCCCTTTTTCTCATAACCTTTCCAACACTTCTGTCCTTCGTCCATGAAGTCTTGAAATTTTTTGCCTTCGTATTCTTCTTTTTTAGATTTATTTCCCCAGTTCTTAGCACCTACTTTTCTACACTTAACGAGTGCACCTGATGCATAAGCACTTGGCCAAACTGAGTATCTGGATTTCACCTTATGATAACAAGCATCTTTAGTACCTGCTTTCTCATCTATTGAGATCATGGTGACTTCTGTGGATTCTGTTTTCACGTTGATTGCCTTTCCTTTTCTATCTGGATTAGGATCTTGTTTGTTTTTGCGTCTGAACGCAGCATCTTCTTCTTTTTTATTTAGGTTGCGTTTCATTTTACTGGAACCGCACTTGGGTTTGGTGGTTTGTCCAGGTTGTTTGGCACAGGGTTTCCCTGCGTATTTACCACCGAGTTGAACCCAACCAGGCTTCCCATCAGAAGACTTACTCTTAGAAAACCAGTCGTGCAGAGAACTATCACCACTTTTGTTCTTTTCGATAAGTTCATTACTTGCCATAGTGCATCGAGGGTTTGTTAGTTTTACCTAGTTTACCTTTTCTGACTTTTGTGCCAGAGGTTTCTCCTTGACCAGAAGGATTTTTTCCTGCCTTTGCTTTACCTAGAGTGAAAGACTTACTTGCTTTACCTTGTTTAGATTCAGTATCATGTAGTCTAGCAGGTTTACCTGCCTTCTTAGTGATCACTGATTCTTGACCATGCTTTCTACCGAGGCGACGCATGACTTTGCCGAAACGTCTCTTAGACATTCCTTTTGCAGGAGTCGTTTGGTATGACACCTCACGTCCTGTACCTTCACCTGAGGAATATTTATATTCACCAACACCTTTTTTGAAACCGATGCCTTTCTTTTTAAAGTCTTTTTCAAGAGACTTACGTTTTGCTCTGTTTGCTTTTTCATCAGTTCCCCTGTCTGCAGACATGTTTCCAGTAGTCTTTGTCTTTGCCTTTGACAGCATTCTTGTGGTAGGATTACCTTCGACTAATTTGATAAAATCTTTGTAGTACATGACTTTGTGGACTTGCTCTTTTTGTGCTAGTTTGTTTGCTGTTGCGTACATAACGCTTTTAGCATCATCACCATAAAGACGATTGAAACTTTTCTTTTTACGTTTCATTGCCTTTACGATTTTTTCTGCCTTCTGGTTAACGACTCCCATCTTAACCTCCGACTACTTGGATCTCCTCAACGATGATCGCTCCAGAACCTGCTGTTATTTTTACAGCACGTTTTACGACTGCTTGATTACCAGACTGACCATAAGTATATGCTGCACCAACACCAGAAGCATCAATATCAGATGTGATAGTGTTACCTGTGGCAGATGCTACCTTCTTACCAACTGTACCTGCTGATAAGAAACCAGAGTCGATAGCAGGTGATGTGCTGTTATCTTCTACTGCTATAAAATCATTAGCAGAGAATGGATGTGTATCTCTTGTTAATCCTAGACTACTTCCTAATGTATATACTGCAGGGTCTGCGTTTGTTACTTTTGCAATTTTTGCTTGACCAGGTTTTGCTCCTGACTTAAGAAGGACTGCTTCATTTTGTACCAGTGTGATAGCAGGTCCGCCATTAAATGATACTGTAGATGCTGCTGCTGTTGCAATCACTCTATAGTATCCTGTTTGTACTACTTGATATTCTGTTCCTGATCCAGAAATAGAGTTAGTACTTAATACTTTTAATACAGGCATTGTCGTGTCGTGTTATTTCTTGTCCTTTTTATTTATCTGCTTTTGTTGCTTTAACATTTTTTGTAGATCACTTGTGCTGCCTACGAACATTGCATTAGTAACATTAGTCGGACCTTTGTTAGGTTCATCATCTAAATCTTTCATTTTCTTTTGTAGATCAATTAATTTATCTGCTACATCTCCCACATTTTTGATGAGTTGCCCTGCCACCTCATAAGCACGAGGATGATCTGACGCTCGTGCCACATCAAGTATGCCATCTACTGCCTCCTGTCCTTTCATCACAAGATTATGTAGTTGAGCACGAGATACCTCGTAATCATTTCTTACATCTTCTGTTTCTGATTTTTTAAGAGATGGTTTTACCTTCTCTACATGTTTCTCCAGTTCAGATGGTTCTGTACCGAATGCTTCATTTAAACCGCCAAATGGATCGCTCATCAGATTGCCTCATCATTACCACTTACAAAGTTCTTCTTCTTACCATCAGTAAATGATGAAGTCATTTCACCAAATCCAAAGTCATCATCTGCATCAACCAAGTCGTGATCTGCTTGATTGACTAAGAATACACTAGAACCATTAGTGTGTGCTGCAGCAGCAGTTCCTTCATATGCTCTAAGAACTGTAAGATTATTACCAGAGATTTTTTGTACTCTGATTAGTTCATTGTCAATGTAAATACTGTCAAACTTATTGATACCTGCTGCACTAGTAACTGCTATTAGATTATCATTTGTATCTGTAGCAGAAGAAAGAGTTGTAACAACAACTCCATCTCTATCCTGTAAGGATGTAGGTGTTGCTTGATAGCGTACTTCTCTTGGTGCTTTTGCAGTATCGACACTTGTATAGTAATCGACGTTTGCTTTCTTGATAATCTTGGATTCTGTTACTGGTCCGTATAGGAATGTCTTTGCAGTAAATTGTAGTGTGTATATGATTGCTCTTCTTGTTGCGAAGTCTCCCTCGTAAGAATCTTCGTAGTCAATATTTTGTAAGACAATAGGAACGTCCTTTGTTTCTCCCATTGAAGGAACTAACTTGATTGATAGATTATAGTGAGGTTGAAATACTGGTAGTATCTGTTCTAATATTTGTAAACCATCATCCTGATTCTTTGATATTATTGCTAACTCAAAACTAATATTATATGGCACTGGCATAAACAAAGACTTGTTCTTTGTAGATGTATTTGCCATTTTGATTTTTTGTGTAGGTGCTACCTTTCTAGTAGGATCATAAGCTACACCTGATATCTCAAATCCTATACGGGGTAAAGTAATCTGTACCCGTTTGTTTGTAGGATCAGGCACCTGATCTAAACGTGCTAAAAACTTATCTTTAGGACCATAGGCAAGAGGTACTTTCATTACCTCATCTTGTCTTCTCAGTTCAATATTATTGAATAGAGTACCAAAAGCAACAATGGTCTTTCTGAATATTTCGTGGTATGAATAATTTCCTAACATTAGATTGTACTATCAGTAACAGATCCAACCGTGCCGAATGGGTTGGTTTCTGTGAAATCGATGATGTCATTATCGGCAGTCTCAAAGTCATTATTCTGATCGTACTCTGAGTTAGTATTCTGTATTGTATTATATGTAGCAGTTGTCCAAGACGCACTAGATGTACCACCAGTTATAGTCTCAGGAACTGAGAATGTACCAGAACGATTTATGACAATCAAAGTTCTAGTAGCAGCATCAAACGATTTAACTTCAGCAGTAACATTAGATGTACCACCAGTTACAGTTTCACCTGCTGTAAATGTGCCAGATCCACCTGCTACGAGACCAACTGTAATCGCATTTGCAAATGCAGTCTCAATGTTATCTAGATCTGTAATACCAGTATCGATCTCCTCGTCGCTGTACTCGAATAGTTCACACTGACATTCCCATACATATCCTTTTCCTAGTTGGTAGAAGGGTTTCTCTGCCTCTACAAACATGATTTGGAATAAATGTTTAGTTGTTGGAAACCATATTAAGTCCCCTTCGTTTGGTCTTCCTTCGACATTGAGGATCGTAGAGTCGTCCACATGTTCTTTAAATTTGTCACGGGAGAATATAAAAGTTGTCTTGTCTTCGATACGGACTCCAAATTTGCTAAGTAACTCACCTTGTCCTTCCCATCCTTCAACATTATTGACATATGCTCGGATAGCTTTCGCGCTCTCAAATTTCGTATCCGAGTCCTCTCCAAAGACCGTATCTTTGTTGACAATCGTTCTTGGAACGTAGTAAATATCTTGCCCGTAAATTTCAATGGTTTCTACGATAAGGTTTTCAATGGTTTTTTGTTCTTGTGCTGATCCTATTGCTCTGAAACGAGCACTATTAGAATAGTCAGACTGGACGTAATCTTGAGCAGGTGTGTTAGAAATTGCCATGTTATCCTATCAAGTCTAAGGGTGGAAGTTCGTATGTTGTTCTAATCTGTTCTTCGAGATCTTTCTTGAACTGACTAGCATCTTCTAAGATTTGTCTACCATTTAGGGTGACACCACCAAGCATTTGAATGCCATCATACTTACTTAGGTTTCTTCCCCACTGTTGTTGGAATAATGCTTCAACATAATCCTTTAACCAGTTGTCGTTGTACATATTAGTATATGTCTCAGGATTTTGTCTGAGTGACATTTCAACTAATAAGAAGTCCCCTGCTGTCAAATCTCCCCAGTCCATATCAAGATATAATCTACCTTGATGTTCATTGAATCTTACTCTACGATCTCTTTGTGAGTTAGTAACCCAATCGAGAGTTTCAAGATACTGTGAAGTTAGGAAGTAGTGTAGAATGTGTCCATGCGTCATAGCATAGATATCATTCAAAAAGATTTGATACTTAATATTGAAAATATTTCCAGGTACGATACTAGAAGCACCGATCTGAGAATATACATGATTCACTCCTAGAGTTCCAGGTGGTAGATCAACATAGTTGTCTAACTCATACCACGCTGTAGAACCTGATTGTGTATTTCCTTGTGCTGCAGTTTTAATTGCATCAGTAACCTCTATTTTCATAAAGGTTTTGTAACTACCATTGTAGTGGTATTCCTGATAAAAGTCAATAGCTTCTTCTACTAAATCATCAAGTTGTTCAGTCGCAACGTTGATATCTATCGTAGGATATCCTAGTCTACGAAGAGCATAGTTCTTTAGTTCTGTTTTACTTGCGGGTCTAGTAGCAGACATAACTTATTAACTGAATGAGGAGATTGTCAAAGTAGTAACATCATTAGCACTAACGACTTCTCCTTTCTTGAAGAATCCGTTAACATTATCAACAGTAATCTGGTTAGTTCCCAGAGCAGTAACAACACCTGTAGTGCCAGAAGTAGCACCAGTAACTGTTGCTCCAACTTCCATCGTTGTGATGTCAGTAAGAGTTAGAGTCGCATTAGTTGCAACTGTAGCAACGTTCACTGTACCACCTGATCCTGGATTTGATCCATCAAGACCAGTTGGTTGAACGATAGTGATTGTCTCACCTGCAACATAACCAGTACCACCATCGTTGATAACAACGTTAGTGATTGCACCTGCAGATGCAGTAATATTTACCACTAAACTTGCAGATCCAGAACCTCCAGTCGTTGCTAGAGCAGTTCCTGTAACATAATTTGATCCACCTGCCAATGTTGCCAAGTTAAGTGATAATACTTTACCTGCATTAGCATTGGTGATTGTAACAGTGTCGGTAATCAGATAGTCAGAACCACCTGCATTTACTGCTGCAGCAGTAATGTTTCCATCAGAATCAACTGTAGTATTAACAGTCAATCCAGATCCAGTTCCTCCAGAGGTAGCAACAGCAGTTGCTCCTGTGAATCCCCCGCCACCACCAACACTTACTCCTGTTGTAACAACTGCACCTGGTGTTGGGTCTCCACTAAGTCCTAGTGTAAGTGTAGTTGATGTAGCAAGGTTGTTTAACATTGCTCTTAGTTGTTCAAAAGCATTGTCAAGTTTGTCTTGAACTCTTGCTTCTGTATAATATTGATTAGTTCCTTCAGAAAGATCAGAAGTAGACTTACTGGATAGATCTAAGTTTGCACCTGTTGCAGCAGCAACTCTTGCATCTGCCCTAGTATTAGTAAAGAATAGTTTGCTTGAACCTTCTACGATATTATCAGTATTAATATCTCCTTGAGTTACAGAAAGTGCACCACCTGCACTTAGTTCAATACCTGTACCATATGTGAAGTGTGTTCTTGTTCTTGCAGCAGTAGTGAATAGGTTTGTTGATCCTTCAGTTACGTTATCAGTATTAATTTGAGACTGAGTAACAGAAAGTTCACCACTACCAGACAACGCAATACCTGTTCCGTAAGTAAAGTGTGTCCTTGTTCGTGCAGCAGTGGTGAACAAGTTGCTTGATCCTTCAGTTACATTGTCAGTATTAATATCTGACTGTGTTACGGATAGTGTATATGTATTAGCAGTGTCATCATAAACTTTAGTAATACCAGTGCTTGCTGTGATAAGAGCATTGATTCTATCATCTACTCTTTCATTAGTGAAGTATAGATTTGTTGATCCTTCAGATAGTGCGTCAGTGTCATGGTTGCTGATATCAGATACTTGACCAGTAAGGTTTGCAGTAATAGTTCCTGCAGCAAAGTTACCAGATGCATCTCTTAAAACTAAGTTATTAGCAGAGTTAGACGCTGATGAAGCAACGTTGATTGTAGTATTTCCAGAAACACCGTCAGCATTTGTTAATGTAATACCTGACGACGCTGTAACAGCAAATGTTCTTTGTGCATAAGTTCCAGTTCCTGTCCTTACAACATAACCAGTTCCAGACATAGCAGCAAGACCAGTGCTATCAGCATCAACAAATGTTGTGTTAATAGTTGGAGCAGAACTACCATCTACAGATACAGAACCTTGAACAACACCTGCAAGGGTGAATGTTCTAGCAGTCTTCCATGCATCAGCAGTAGATGCGTTACCTAAGAAACCTGCACCAGATCCTGTGCCACTAGCAGCAGTGATTTGATTAGCAGCAAAGTCACCAGATGAGTCACGATTTACAACTGTAGAGACTGTTGCAGCAGTCGCAGTTGTCATACCATCTAGTAAGTCTGCGTTTAGATTGTTAATCTTGTCAGTTGTAGGAATAACAAGAGCAGGACCAGATGATACCTGAGATATAATCTGTCCATCTACTGTTGCTGTACCATCAACATTTAAGTTATTATCAATGTCAACAGATGTACCTGCACCTGTAACATGAATAGAACCGACTCTTAATGCACCGTCAGTACCATTTAATACTTCTGAGTTATTACTTGCGCTAGTTAGGAATGCGAATTCTTGTGAGGATCTGTCAAAACCAAAGAAACCAATTTTAGCAGAACCGTCGTAGTAGCGAAACTCCACACCCCTATCCTTACCATCGTTAGACGCGGGTGCTGTGTCACCACCAACAGTAATAATAGGGTCATCGATAGTAGTGACTGTGCTGTTAACTGTTGTTGTTGTTCCATTGACTGTTAAATTACCTGTAACTACAAGGTCAGACTGAAGTGCAGCATCACCTGCTACAGTTAGTTCACCTTGTGATACGACATTACCATTATCAGTGTCAACTGTAAACTTGTCAACACCTGCAGCAGTTTGAACTTTGAAGAACTTATTATCTGCCTTAACAATGGTTTGATCAGAGACTGTTAATGTTCCTGATATGTCAGCATTGTTATTAAGATCTAGTGCACCTGTAAGTTCAGTAGCACCATAGACTCTTAGTCCTTGCCCAACAGCAAGGTTCTTACCGATACCTGCACCACCAGTAAGTCTTAAAGCACCATCAGCACTATAAGATCCTGTCAGTGTTTGATCGCTATTATTAGTTAGCGTATTTACACCAGTCGTTCCTAGACTATTGTTGATTTGAGTAGCACCTGCTACAGTTACTTGACCTTGGATTATTGTATTACCGTTATCAGTATCGACTGTAAACTTATCTACTCCAGAACCATTCTGAACTGCAAACTCTTCGTTAGATGCATTGATAATAAGAGAGTCAATGATCTGTGTTTCACCTTGAACTGTTAGTGTACCATCAGTTGCTATGTTACCTGTAGAAGAAGCAACAGTCATCTTATCAGTTGTACCTGATCTGACTGCAAAGTTTGCATCAACATCTAAGGTGCCATTGATTTCTGTGTTATTAGCAACAGTCAGTGTACCACCAAGAGTTGTATTACTATCGACATTAAGAGTGCTATTTAATTCTGTGTGACCATCAGCAGTCAGTGTACCTTCAATATTAGTATTACCTGTTGAATTTTCTACAAAGAACTTATCTGTTGTGCCATTTCTAACTGCAAAATCTTCATCAACATCTAGAGTGCCATTAAAGTTTACGTTATCATTAACAGTCAGTGTACCTTGAATAGTTGTGTTACCAGTTGCACCAATAACAGTGAACTTCTCAGTATCACCACTATTGAGTTTACCAACAGCAAACCTTTCGTTAGATCCAGTAGCACCAACGTACAAGGACTTCATAATACCTGCACCACCATGTGCCTTTAAGGTAGAGAAGTTATGAGATGCATAAGATGGAGACGCTTGATAACTGTCACCAAAACGACCTCTGTATCTAACTCTCAACCAGTTCAATCTAGATTCAGTCTCTGTCGCACTATCCTTAATCTCTAGAGGACCATTAACGTGTAACGTACCATCAATCAGAGCAGAACCTGCAACGTATGCACCACCATCAAGTCTAAGTGCACCATAATCATTTGATTGAATCTCCCAAGCACCAGTAGTTCCGTTCTTGGCAGTAGTAATATCGTTTGTGCTTTCTAGATGTACATCTCCTGAGATTGCAACGTCACCGTTAGCATCAATATTATTAGAGAAGGTAGCAATGTTTGTAACACCGAGTGTACCTGCAATAGTTGTGTTACCAGAAGCAGCAACAACATTGAACTTGTTAGTATTGACGTTGAGGTTACCTGTGATATCAGTTACACCACCAATAGATGCATTACCTGTAGTAGTGTGGAATTGTATTTTAGTTGTGCCACTACCATTATTCAATGATAATGTCTTAGAAGCACCTTGGAATACAATATCATCATCAAATCTAGATGTGCTATTTGCTCTAAATGTACCATCAACATCTAATAGACCACCAATATTAACATCATCTCCTATACCTGCACCACCTGCAACTACCAAATCTCCAGTAGTATTAGATGTTGAGTTTGTATTTGTTGTAAGTTTTAAGTTACCTGCAGTTATACCTGACGCTGTTCCACTAAAGACCTCTGAAGTATTTGTGGCGTTGTGTAAAAATGTGAATCCTCCGACGTGTCCTCCGAGGTCGGTGTATGAGTCATCATATCCAAAGAAACCAACTCTTGCTTGATTATCGTAATATCTGAACTCAACACCACGATCTTTATTGTCATCACTAGCAGGAGCAGTATCGCCACCAAGAGTGATGATGGGATCATCCACTGTTGTAACCGTTGAATTAACTGTCGTCGTCGTACCATCTACTTGTAAATCTCCATGAACTCGTACTAACCCTGTGATTGCCCTATCATCACCTGGGTCAAGGTGTAGGGTTGCATCGGTTGATCCAATATAGTTTGTTTGAACTCTTACATTTTCAATATGAACTTTACCAGTAGCAGCAGATGCATCGATATCAACAACATCTTCTGCAGTAAGAGTTAATGTACTTGTGCCAGATCCTGCGTTGGTAGAAGCAACAGTAAAGTTTCTAGCAGAAGAACTATTCTGTGTAAGTTCAATATTAAAATCGCCATCACCAGTCTTATCGATCTGTTGTGCAGTAGCACCATCAAGAATGAAATCTGGATCACTGAATAATGTTTTTACATTTATATCTACCTCTCCATTTCCACTATCTCCTGTATTGTTAGCACCAAAAAGTAAACTACCCGAAGTATTGTTTACTTTAACGTAGTTAAGATAGTTAAATCCTCTGTATCCAGATGTTGCTGTAAGTTCTTGATCTAGTTCAAAATTCTCTACTGTATTACCATCAGCAAATCCAATTCTATTATTTTGTAGTTGAGTGTTATCTACTCCTTGGGCGGAGATCGTGACGTGCCCGTTGCTGTCAACGTCGAAATCTTCCTGTGCAAATGAAGCCAATCCTTTCTGCTCTGTTGCCTCGGCAGCGAGATATCGCCACCCGCCAGAGTCACCGCTAGTATGAGTGGGAGCACCACTACCTGCTGCGATTCCTTGGATTGCTTGATAAACCTTTGATGCGTTAGCAATGATGTCATATCTAACGTAAGTTGTACCTGCACTGTAGCTAGCGTACTTACTACCCTCTGCAGCAGTAGCGATTGGTACGTTTGTGGCACTTGTTAGTCTACCACGGTCATCTACAGTAAACTTAACAGCGTTAACCGTAGGTGTACCAAAGGGTTCACCGTTTCCACCTGCACCTGATACCGATGTCAGGGATTCCGTATTATAGTTACCTGCTGTAACAGTAGTTGCTATGATATCGATTGTGGGGTTACCGTTGACACCACCACCATTGTTTACTGCTATTCTTCCTGCGGTTCCTGCAATAGTTCTAGTTGCCATTGAACCACCACCAGTTCTAGAAATCAAACCTGTAGTGGTAAGACCTGCAACTGCAACCAAGTCTAAGTCGTATGGTTGTGCAGATTGTCCTTCTACTGTACCGTTTAAATTATAATCTGCAAGAGTTGTTGGGTTTGAAGCATTTGTTATTCTACCTTTCGCATCAACTGTTACCTTAGTATAGGTTCCTGTAGCAGATGCAGAACCATCATAGTGAGGTAATGTTGATAATAATGCTAATGAAGAAGTTAAGTTTAAGTTCTGTGATCCATCAAATACACCAGTGGCAAGAACATCTTGTGATAATTGGATCTGACGAGTTGAAGCAAGACGTGAAGAAGTAGAAGCATTACCAATAAGAGTTGATGTAATCGTACCTGCTGCAAAGTTACCATCAGCATCCCTTTGTACTAATGTATTTGCAGTATTAGATGTAGATTCAACAGGTCTCTCATAAGTCAAAGTATTCCACGCAGTTACACCGTCACCAATCTTGAACCTACCAGTATCAAGTTCGATGCCAAGTTCACCTTGTGCAAGGGTTGGGTTAGAGTTCGCCCATTCCTGAGCACCACCTCTTCTTAACTGAATTCTATTTGCCATTTTTGAGTTATAACTCTATAGGGATTATGCTTCCAAGTTATTTATGATAGTAAGAAGGGGGTTCTAGACCCCCCTTCAACTATTCTGCAGTTTCTGGAGTTTTGTCTTCAACTTTATCGGGTACTTCCCCTTCTCCAAAATACTCTAGAGTTTCTATTGCTCCTTGTAGTTTCAAGGCAGTAACTTCATTCTCTTTGATCTTTGCTGAGAGATCTTGGTTCTCTTTGATCAATGCTGCATATCGATCTTTAAACTGTTTAAGCATCTCATCTTGTGAGACCTTTTCAACAGGTGCTGATGTTGTCATGATGTTTTTTGTACTAACGTTAGTAGGAGTGATTTAATCTCACTCATATCTGATTTTAACCCATTCACTTCATTTTGTAAAGTAGTAAAGTCTTCTTTTGCTTTTTTCTCTGCCTGATATGCCTTCATATATTTTTGATATGTAGACTCATCAGTACAGTTAAATGATCCAGATTTTGAATCACGAAACCAGTTTTGATGATCTTTTACAGGTTGATACATTAGATAGCAAGAGCGATTGCTCGGAAGTCTTCTATTATGGGTGTTGCAGATTGGTTTGGTGAAACAAACACAATCTTTATTTGATACTGGTCAAAATTCAAACCAGAAACTTCATACTCATAGTCTTTAAGAACTATTTGTTGAGTAGGTGCAGGTATGACTGCCTGATTATCTGGGAAGAACTCAAATCCAAATGTTTCGATAGAATCAGTTGAACCAGTAGGTCGTACTCTATATAGTACCTTTATGAAACTCTCATCTGGGCGATACCCTGCAAACAATACCTTTATAGCACCAGAGGGATTTGAAAGATCTGCAGCACGAGTAATATATACAGCATCATGTGAATCACCAGTAGATAATTTTGCAGTATTTGGATCATCAGGATTATTAATCCTATTCATAACAGTTGTCATTGACATCCTGTCTGTATCAAGAACAGGAGATACATTTGATCTATTACTGGTTAATGATAAATCTAATCTGAATGACTTAGCACCAGATAGTTCGGATGACTCATTGATTGTTGAACATATAAGTCCAGGTGCTAGTAATGGATTATCTTCACTTAAAATAATATCAGAGAATACACCATCATTTGCAAATGATTCTTGATTTATTTGTGCACCATTATTGATTGATGAACCACTAATAATATTCACTCTTGCAGTTACATTAGTTTGAGGTAACAACATTCTTTCAATCTGAGGAACTAAGATATCATACTGTACGTTTTGTGTTGCAACAGCATTAGCTCCACCAGACTTAATACCAAGTCTAGCGATTGATGATGTGGCAAGTTCGTAAGTATCTAAAGTTGGATTTGAAAGAGTTGTGTGAGTTTTATTAATCTCGATTAGTGGTATACCGTCAAGGTTATAACATTCAACAACTGATTCATCAACGTGTGATACTGCAGTCGTTCCATCTAGTCCTCTTTCTGCTACAGTCATTGTTTTAAAGTCACTTGATATTGCTGTATAAGATACAATCTCAGTTCCTGCGTTACTAATGACTCTCGCATATCCTTTGTTTGTACTACTAATCGCTGCACCATTAATAATTTGATGGAATGCAGATGCATCATTTACATTAAATGTTGTATCAGTTGCTGATATAGCAGCAGTCAAGTATGTTGGGGATACTTCTGATTCTACACCAGTAATAACAACATTATTTGAAGGACTATGCATACAATGGTTACTATGTGCAACTCTTATTTTCTTTTCACTTGGTTGGAATGTAGGTTGAGTGGTTGAAACTATATCACTGATTGCACCAGCTTCAACTGCATCACCCGCATAAGTTATAGAACTAACAGTTGCAGTTGTGTTTGAAGTTCCTCCAGTCACTGTTTCAGAAGAAGGAGTAAACTCTGTGGAAACATATCTTAGTGTCAGTGTATTTGTACCAGATACCCATGTTACAACTTCAGCAGTAGGAGATGTAGCAGAGTTACCTGTGATTGTTTCACCAACAGTAAAGGCACCAGATGCACCACTTACAACCATAGTTGCAGTTGTTTTAGATGAAACTATTCTTCCTACAACGTTGCTACCAGAAACAGATCCTCCTTGGAAAACACCAGTGATATCATTAACTGTTAACAAATCACCACCTGCGTCTGGAGTTACTTTAGTGATTGTACCTTGTGCTAAACTACCCTTTTGGTATATTCTGGCACCAACTGTAAATGGAGCAGTTGTTGTATTTGTTACTATTTGAACTGATGGAGGGAATGTTAATATTGGATCATTCTGTAGATTTAACTTACCACCATTTCCAATGTCAAGAGGAGCATTATTCAATGTAACAGTAGATAATACAGAAGTATCAAACTCTGCTCTATTGACTTTAAACTTCAAGTCTTCATACTGATCAGCAGTCCATGTAGATGCGTTCTGTGATTTGAATAGAACACCCGCATATGGTTGCTCAGATATAGTTCTGTCTCCTGATATATCAATCTCACCCATTCTTGATATCCAAATAGTATATTCATTAGAGTCAGATAGAAGAACGAAACAATGTTCAATAGATTGTGGGATATAAACAGGTGCTTTAAATGTAAATTTAGTTGCAACAGCACCAGTTTCAGATAACTGAATAACAGATGGTTCTAAAGTAACATCAGAAAATGGTAGGATATTTGTTGTTGGATATCCATTTTCCATTGTTCTAACCTGCATAGAAACAGGAATGTTAGCATCTCTAGTTTTGAAATAAACTTCTACAGATGTTAGGAATACACCACCTTCCTCATCACTAATGAATGATTGAGCAAGAGGGTCATACCAACCAATCTGTCTAGTCTCAGTTCTAAGTGTATTGAAGTTTCTTTCTTGTGTAACTGTATCACGAACAATATCAGCATTTCTAACAGAAAGAATATTTTCACGAACTCTGTTTAATGTGCCTCTTGCTTCATATTCTGCTTCAGCAGATGATTCAACAGCACCACCAATTCTTGAGTTAGTATCTGAAGTAGAAAATCTAATAACTCTTGTACCAGTTGCCCAACGTGGATTGGTGTTTACAGCAGCAGTAGGTATAAAGAATGATGCACCCATCTTACCAAAACGGTCAGATATTAATCTACGATCTTTAACAACTGCTCTTGCACCAGAATCAGCAACTAATACTTCACCAACCTGCACGTTACCAAAGAACTCACCTACTGCTTGTGCAGCAAGATCATCTGTATTGATATTTAAAAATGCTGTAGTAGAAGCATATGATGAAGGCATTGATGTATCATCATATGGATTAAAGACATATAAGTCATTAGGTGCAGCAACTTTTAATACACATCCACTAATTTCTCCTCTTACAGTCTCACCAGGAATGAAAGGTGTGGAGTTTGTACGAGCATCAGTTGAAGGATCTTTGATAAGTTCGATTAATTTTGGTGTCATATAATCACTAACTTTTCTACCATCAAAGAATGCATAAAAACGAGTTCTTGGTTTTAATCTTTCAACATTAACCTTAATGTTTCTAGAACGAATCCATGGAATTGCTGTAGATGATATAATACTATCTCCAAGAGATTGTCTATCGATTCTAGGTATAACTCTAGATCTAATACCAGTTCTTCTTTGTCTAGTTACAGTTTCAAGAACTTCCTCTCTGTTAACACGTCTCATACCACGACCATCCCATACATCAGGTCTAGGTGATCTACCAACGTCTTCCTCTAACCATTCTGTGTTTCTAACTTCAGTAGAAGATATAACTCTAGATGTAGTCCACTGATCTCTCCATGCATTCCATTGAACAGGAGCAAAACCATTTTGATCAACACGAAGTTCACTAGCAACAGCAGCGAAGTTTCCTTCTATATTTTGTACCTGTGCAGGTAAACGTTGTGTTTCTATCCAGTCATCAGATGCAGGAGTAAGATCAACACGTCCAATATAAGTGAATACGTTAAATGGGTTGATGTTCTCAACTCTAGAAGCATATGGTTGTTCAATGATTGTTAACTCAGTATATGGTAAAGTTATACAAGGACCTGTCTTAGTATAATTTTGTGATACTGTAGTATTGAGTTGTAGTGGAATATTAGTTGTGTAGTGTGATGGATGACATGTACCACCTGCAAAATCTAATGCAGCAGAGAAATCCTCATGAGAAGTTTGTGATTTACTATGATCGGAAAAGTCGTCTACAATAAATCCATTCTTCAGTCTATCCTTACCATCAGCATCAATAATCTTGGTGTTGAAAGTATCAGACTCAAGCATATTAAGTGAAGTATAATATTCAACCTGATCTAATCTACGTTCAATACCACCGATATCACGCATGGTATATCGTTTGTTATCAGATCTAGTAATAACTACATCAGATTCTGCATCAAAACCATATGGTTTATGATTTATAGTTGCTAGAAGCATACCATCTTTCAAATCATCAGGTTCTTGAGGTTGTTCAGATGATTTACCTTTAATGATTTGGAACTCACCTGCAGGTGTTAAGAATGCTTTATCTGTTCTAGGTAGATACCAGTCAAAGTCTGCTTTAAAATTACTATCAATCTTTGGAACATCAAAGATAGTAGCGTTAGGTGTACCTGATACATTGAATACTCTAGATTTGAAATCAAATGTAGAGCAGTTAACAAATGCAGGAGATGCAACAGTACCAGTTCCACTATAAAGATTTTTACAACCAGGTCTGAAGTCTAAGTAATCTGCAAGGAACTTAGTACCGAAGAATGGAATATCACCATATGCTGTATTGAGATATGATTGACCACCAAAATAATCACCAGTTGCTGAGTGTGTATAGTAATCAACAATCATTAATATTTTTCTTATTGGTGTTGATGCACCTTTTTTACGAACAATCCTTGACTGATCGTACATGAAGTTTGTTTGTGCAACTTCTAGGAAGTAGTTGTCAGTGATAACTTTTGAACCATCAATAACAGATCCTGCAGAGTCGTTAATAATAGCAGTTAGTGCAGTACCTGCAGTGTCAAATCCATCAATAGTTTCACCTGATTGTAACTTACCACTAACATAAACAAGACTTAATTTTAAAGTACCTGAGCTAAATGCAACTACTTTTGCTCTTGCTTTAGAAGTTCTACCAGTAACAATAGATCCTGTAGCAAAGAAAGTAGGTTCTACCAAAGTTACACTTGGTATTATTGGATCATTATCATCAAGAGATTCATATACAGCATGTAATCTGTAAGCATCTACAAGACCAAGAGATATATCTCTGTCTTGTACTCTAGTTCCATATAAGTTTGAATATAATAAACCAAAGTTTTGTTTATCAAGATTCTCGATTGTCTTATTAACCTTGAGAACAAACATCTGTTGTCCTGCTTTTGTTTTCTTAGTTGTAACGTTTTTAGATATTGTAGCAGTAACTTTTATTGAAGTAATATTTGTTAGGTTTTCAATATTAAGAGTAGACAGTCCTGTTGCACGAGTAGTATAACCAACAGCACTACTATTAGTAGTGTTAATAGTTACCTGATCTCCGACTGGATGAGTAGAGTTTGATCCTGCAAGAACTGTGATCGTATAGTTTGCATCATTGATTGCTTCAAACTGTTCGTTAGCAGGAAGAGTGATTGATACTGAGTTAGAGGCAACTGATCTAGCATCAAATGTTCTTCTAACTTTCATAGATTCGTCAGAAATACTCTTGATGTATTTCTTAGGCATCGCACTCAAAAGATCAGAGTTGAGTATATTATTTAATTTAACACGTTGTCTTAATAATCCAGTATAGTCTCCTGCAGATGGAGCAGCACTTCCTGCACCAGGAGTTACATTAACTGTCTGTGCACCATAGTCAAAGATAGTTGAGTTTTGACTACCAGTCAAACTAGCAGGATTTACTTTATCTACATCAACAAACTTAGTTGGACTAAAGAATATTCTATCACCAGGTCTCAAATCTAAAGCAAAGTTTGATTGATTACCAGTGATTTTTTCATTACCACTTGCTGCATCATATGTAAAGGTTACACCTTGAACTATTACAGTATCATTAAGTACAATATCAGCAGTATACTCTACATTATTTGTATTTTCATCTCTAGATAAAACTTGACGAGTATCACCAAAATCAAATGTATGTACAACTTCGATAGTATCTTTGTTCAATCCATCAACAGTTATCATCTCACCAGTTTGAAATGTACCCTCTACACCGTATACTAATGTATGATCAGCAGAACTCAAAGCATCTACAAGATATCCTCTAGCACCTGATGATGCACCGATTAGTAATGATCCTGCATCTATGGTTTGTGCAGACGCAAACTCAATAGCAGTAAACATCTGAACATCAAATATATTCATTCTATAAGTATCATCTGCATCACCAAAGGTTGTATTATCACCATCAGTTGTATGCTCCATATTTGCAAGTCTTGCAAAACCTATTATGTTACCTGCTTGAGATCCTTGACTTGATGAAAAAGTATCTCTTAGTTCTATAGTTTGATATGCATTACTTATTGTGCCTCCAGTTGCATTAGGGAAACCAAATACATTAGATACAACAACATCATTACCCATTTCAAATGGTATGTTATTATTTTGGATTGACTGTGTATCTCTTGGTTTCATCACGTCAACATAAGTTGGCGATAATGTTTTAATTCTATATCCTCTTACATATGCAGTTCCAGGTCCGAACTCCATTGCGTACATATTTTCTGCAGCAGTATTACCTTGAGCAGTTGTAGATCCAGCTTCATATACACCATTATTGAATCCATCATCTAAGTTTTCTCTAGTTGTAAGAGCAAAATCTCTAACAACATAATCACCAGATTCTTCAAATGTTCTGGTTGCTAATGATCTTTCTAGTTCATCATATGCACTTCTATCAACAAGTTTTTCAACTTTACTATTATTGATTCTTAATAATTCTAGGAAGTCTTTATCAGCATCATCTGTAAGTAGTTTCTTTACTAATCTTGTTGTGATTCTAAATCTATGAGAACCAGGAGCAGCATAGTTAGATGTTCCTGCAGCGTTATCGTTGAGACTAAGGTCATCTTCTGGAGTGATGATCGATTCTTGTATATCAAGTCCGATACGATAGGAGGGGTTACTTCCATACTGATCTAATAGTAGATATTGATATTGTACATCAACAAAGAATCCTCTGATGAAATAAACACCGTCTTGTATGTATGCTACAGAACCTTGTTGTAACGCAGCAGTAGGAAGTAGTTGTGCAAATGGTGATCCAACTTCAATCAAAGTTGTACCAAATGTTATTTCTGTGTCTGTTATTACCTGTTCATTATTAGAGAAAGTTGATTGTGTATTTCCTGTACCACCAGATTCAATATACTTAACATATAATGTGATATAACCTTTCGACGAATCAGAAGCAGATATACTGAATAATACTTTTGCTTTTACACCAGATGTAAGACCTTCAATAATCTTACCATTTAACTGTGAACGATAATTTTCTACGTCAGCACCTAGGAAAGATTCTTGTAACTGGATAGCATCTACATTTAGATCATAACCGATTTGGCCAGGAATGACCATTGCACCATCTTTAAACAAATGCGAACCAACATTCTCAACTTGATTCTGCATGATGCTTTGCATCGTGGTAAGTTCTCTCGCTTGGATTGGGAATCCAGGACGAAATAGCACTCGATAAAAGTTTTTCGTTTTATCATAGTCGTCGTAATATGGTGTGACGTTTAGATTGGTATTTTGTGCCATTAGAACTCGATTACGATTTTGATGTCTTCTACTTGGTCGTTTGCACGACTGATTGATCTCCTATTATCTATGTACACAACGTTACCAGAGTTTGCAGCAACTTCGGGTTTTGCATACCCATTGTTAAACTTCATACCTAGGTCATATTCTGTGTTGTTAATAGTTCTAGAAGATGAGTTTGGAACAGCAGGAAAGTTTACATCAGGTTGTCCCGCAGCACCAGAGGTTGCACCACTGACTACGTTAGAACCATCAAACTCATTCTGTGTACCTGTAACTTCTGGAAAGATACCGTCAACTGCGTTCTGATAATATTTCAAAACCTTAGTTGTAGCATTCCAAGAAATAACACGACCTCTAGCAGTAACGTTAGTACCACCAACGACTCGTGTTTGTGTAATGATCTCATCAGGAACGTAGTTACCTTGGAATGTAGGAGCGAAGATAACTGCCTTAGCAGCAGAGATCGTCAAGTCAGAGATAAGTTCCGATGTACCAAATTTAAGTGGGTTTGTGATAAGACCTATACGACGATAGTCGTTATCAACAGGGAAGTCACCTGCACCCTCATCATATGAGAGTTTGGCGTTGATCATAACCCTAAATGCACCGATTTCTGTAACAGCATCTGCACCGTGCCCACCAGGAGGAGGCAAGATAACATCAACTTGTCCACCAGTACCAGTACCAATACCAGTGATATTATCAATGGTGATTTTACCGAATGTATATCCAGTACCACCAGAGGTCACTGTGGCAGAGATAACTTTACCACCGTCAACAACGATTGAAACACGACCACCAGTTCCGTCACCGTTGATCGCTACGTTATCGTAAGTACCATTGTTGTACCCAGACCCTGCAGCGTTAATAACAACAGTATCGACTTCACCTGAGACTGCGTTTGTTTGAACAGCAGCGTTGGTGAATACTGGCATGTAGTCGTTCGAGAAAAACTTAAGAACGCTTGCAACTGGAATAGTGTACATGTACTTCCAACGATACCCATCACCAGTAGTAATGATGCTAGTGCTAGTACCAGTAGGCTCGACAGTGCTAGGCTTACCATTTGGATCGGACGGAGATGTTCCATTATAGATGCATTTGTATACTTGATACTGAGAGTTTACGACATAAAAGTCGGAGTCATAAAGTTTAGTCGCACCAGAGGCAGCAGTTTTGGAAGGACTATAATCATGACGGTACATATCATAAGTGAAACCTAATCCACCAGTAGTTTGTTCTGGGGATACCCAGTCAATTCTACGACAAACTTGCACAGTATCAGAAGCAAGTACACGCTTCATCGATACCATGTCGTCATAAGAACCTGAGAACTCAGAGAATGAATCCACCGCTTGAGGGGGTGAGTTTTCATTATCCCACGGTTGTGGTCTACCAATAAACAAATACAAACGATCTCTCGTTGCACCTGCAACTGTGTCAGATTGAGTTGAGTCAGGACCTTCTAATGCTTTAATAAACTTTTTCGCAGAAAAAATTCTAAACTGATCCGTTAATAGGGCTGCCATTGTTAGGTACTATTGTCCTCCTGTTTATTTATCGTAGTTACGAGCGAACAGTTGTAAGATATTCAATGCTCTTGATCCTATAGGTTGCTCCACCGTTACCTACAAGATTCTCGCCACCTAATACTGCTTGTGCTGCAGCATTTGCACCTGTAGTATCTCCACTTGCATTTGTAAATGTTACAGTTGGGTGAAGATTGTAGGTGCCATCTACCGTTTGAGGGATTCCATACCCTCCATTATTAATGGTGATTGATGCAACTTGGTCTCCTGCAGGTGTCATGACTACAGTACCAGTTGCCTGTATATCTCCTGTATTCTCTATTTCTATTGTTGGGACTCCAGTATAGTTTACTCCAGGATTTGCAATAATAAAATCAATCACACTGCTATTTTGAGAGAACTCATATAACAGTCCACCAATACCAATGTTAACATTACTTGTGTTAAATGGAACTATATCTTTGACTTGCAATACACCAGTTTGATTATTCCAAGTAACAACAGTTGCTTGTACTCCAGAAATAGCACCAGTTACAACTTCATTCGTTTGATAGTTTGTAGTCGTACCTGCTGAAATATCTAAGGTAATATTTAGCACTGCAGGGTGTGAAACACCATCAGCAAGTCCACCTGCAGAGGTGACTGTTGCATACTTAAATGGTATATCACCATCCTTAATACTATCACCAACTTGGAATAGAGTTGTGTTAGTACCACCTTGAGTTTCTTCAATACCATAAAGAGAACTGAAGATACCACCATCAAGACTAATCTGATTAGCAAAGTCAGTATTTGTATTAATCAAATCAGGAATACCATCACCTGCTCCTGCATTCTCATCATCATCTTCAAAATCTTTATCTTGTAATGTTGTGATAGGATCTGTTAATGCTGTAATGGTGCTTCCAACTGAATCAATAACAGTATGTGGTAAAACACCTGGACCAGATGATGCAGCAACACCTGCATCAAACTGAACAATAGCATCCTCAGTCGCTGCTCTACCACCATCAATGAATGCTAGTTCATCAACTTCAAATGTAACAAGAAGTTCTCTTGTTGAAGGATCCCAGTCATATACTTTGGCAACTTTGTTATTAGCATTTTCAACACGACGTATAACTCTATCACCAACATTAAATTTATAAAGTGATAATCCAGTAACACCATCATTTTGATTAGCATCCAATATAACTCTTTGATCATAGTTAAAGTTTACACCACGAGTCAGACCACTAAATCTACCTGCTGTTTTGGAGGTGTAAGTTATAGTTTCTCTATTGATTATTATTTGACCAGAACCAGGATATGCATCTGTAGAGTCAACATATATGTTCGTATCATTTGCAGTCACATCCTTAACAAGACCTGTTAAGTATATCGCAGATGAGTTAAATGCCTGTCTTGCTCTAGTTTTACGCTTAAGATTTACAAGTTTTGTAAAGATAACGTTCGGTGGAGAAGTATATCCTTCACCTGGATCAGTGATATTAATACCTGTGATAGCACCCTGTGATATAGTTGCTTCTGCTTTTGCACCTATACCTCCACCACCAGTTATGAGAATAAAAGGTGCTTCTTGATAGAACTCACCTGGATCTACAATATCAACTCTTGTAAGTTTACCTAATGTATCAATTTCAGCAGCACCTTGTGCACCTTGTCCACCACCACCTTCAAAGATGAGTGTTGGAGGAGTTGCATAACTTCTACCTTGATTAAGTAGAGATAGACCAGTAACAGTTTGAACAATAGGAGATCCTACTGCACCTGATCCTTGTCCACCTAATATTTTTGCTTTTGCAGGACCGAAATAGTTATCACCCTTTACAGTCATCTTAACATAAGAGACTGATCCGTTAGGATTTAAAACAACATCACCTGTTGCTAGTGATGGGAATATAGCAGGTTGTGCAGGAACTGTATTACCTTCAAATATAGGTTCGCTATAATACTTTGGACCAATGGCATAAGGATATACAGGATTACCACTACTATCCTCAGTCATAAAGTAAGCATAAGTTCCATTAGGATACTCTGGTGTTACTCCAAACTTACCATTATACTCATCTAAAGTTCCTACACTAGAATCGTAAATATAATCTGATGTGAGGTCTCCAAGAATATAACCATCGTTAACAAGTCTTAGACCAAAACCTGAGGCAATATATCCGAAAAGATATAGGACGCTAGGTGCATCTACAGGAACTGTAAATGTAACCTGTCTGGTTGTTGCTCCATTAAATAAACTCAGATATTGTTGATATGTAACTGTGCTGCCATTGATCTGATATGATATGCCTTGACCCGAATACAAGACTGATTCTAAACCAATAACTACTGGATTATTTGAATGCCAACCATCTGTTTGCGTAGAAATAAGTATATGATTCGACCCTGTATTACTTGCGTCGTCTTGGTTGAATATATACGTTCTTCCTCTTTTCAGATTTAAAAACTCAGGTGATGATCCATTGAATGCAAACTCACCATTAGCAACAGTAACTGTAAAAGTTTCTGTACCTGCAGTGTTTACAATCGGTCTAGCACCTTGTAACTCAGCAGTAGTTCTTAATCTATAACTAGAAGTTTCCCTTGCTGCTGTGCCAGAAGAATTATATCCCCATGGTCCGTATATTGGATATCCATCAAAGGACATCCCAATAATCTTGGAGTGACCATCTGTATGTCTAGAATAATCTAATGTTCCTGCTGCTGCAGTACCATAAAAATCCTCGACATAGTATGTATTCATATTCTCTTCTTCTTCTTCCTCTTCTGTTGAGGTATCAAGAATCATGTAACCCTCATCACCTGTATATCCTGACATATAACGATGAACAGCACAATAGTAATATATTTTCTGTGTTTCATCTGCATTCATTATGAATAACGGTTGCATCTCATTTTCATAATCTGCAGCATGAGCAGCAGAGGAACCTGTACTATTGTAATATAACGTTCCACCATTTAACGTACCATCTTGAGTTGTGGAGAACCGCATAGGATGTGGTGCGTTACCGTGTGAGTTTGAAGGATCTGATTGATCCCATATTATGAGATAGTTTTTCTGAACTTTGACATTTTCTGGAGCAAGGTAGTACTGACCTGGCGTAAAGTTACCAAACTCATGTGCATCAGTACCAAAATCGATATAAAACAAACCATTAGGGAAAGTGACAGGATCACTTGCCACTCGAAACTTAAATCCATTTGAACCTAAACATAAATCGGCAGTCTGGAAAGGTCCTCCAGTTACTTGCCTTAAGTATATTCTAGTTATAACGTTTAAATTATTTCTTACAATCTTTGATATAATACCACGAGCATTTCCTGCCACCTCATCAACTATTCTTCCAACTTCAACATTACCCAAACTCTCGTCTATAGAGTCAACAGGCAACATAATATTATCAAACTCTACCTTTACTTTCCATACAAACTGTTCTTGGAGTCCCCACTGGAATACACCATTTGGTAGTTTAAACTCATCGATTGTTTTACTAGTTTGATAATAATATATTTGGTTATCTATTATTGCATCATATAAATTTGTATTCTTCACATAATCATATTTTACAGTGTCAATCGGTAAGTTTGTAGGTGCATTACCTGCTGTACCCCAATCTGGAGTATGCAATAAACCACCATTTGCTAATATACCTACTGCTTTATTTGGTTGAAATTCTCTAGTTCCTGGATTTGGAACATCTTTACCACCACGAAAAACAAATGTTTGATTGAAAGTTCTATCAAGAACTGTAGTTGATCCTCCTGGTTGATATTCAGTTGGAAATATTTGAGATGGTTTAGGGTGATTATCAGATACTATTGTTAATCTATCAGTCTTTACTGTACCAGATGTAGCAAAGGTTCCTGTTGTTGGTGAGTTAGGATGACCTTGCCATATTCTATTAAAATCAAATGAATCTACTACGTTTGGTGTTTCTTGCTCAGGAATGATCTGCAAACGTAACGGATCGTATCCTCTTCCTCTATTTAAAACTCTAACATGTATTATTTGTCCACCACTATCAATGATTGGATATAACAATGCTTCTACATCAGGTGTGCCACATCCAGTCACAGTAAGTCTAGGAGGATCTGCAGGGTCATAACCTGATCCTCCATTTAAAACTTTTACTGCACGAACACCGAATACCTCATCAAAGATGGGTTCGATACTTGCACCTGTGCCTGGGACAGTCCTTGTCATTTATTATGATACGACGTAAATAGTTCCTTGCATTGCAGCATGGAGTGTACATTGATAATAAAGAGTGTTAGGAGCATCAAAAGGAACAGTCCAATACAAGACTGCAGTTGTACTACCAGATTGTCCTGTTGTATAGGGAGTTCCAGATAAACCCTGTGTGGATTGAATCCTAAATGGATGTCCTCCACCTTCAACCGTGTTATCAAACGCATAGGTGAAACCTCTATGCACATAAAGATCTGGGTCACGGTTTTCTCCTGCAGGAAGACCAGGTCCATTGATCAAGAAGTCATTACTTGCGTTTTCTACAGGTGCACCGATTTCATACCAAAGAATAGGACCAGTAGCAGGAGTTGGAATCCACTCAGATCCTGACCAATATATTCCATCACCTTGTGTTAAACCTGCTGTATTTGTATCAGTCAAAGCAGCAAATGTTGTTGTTAGAGTTCCAGAGAAGTTGACTGTTACTGTATCTCCAACGACTGCAGTAGTAATATTAGTACCACCTGCAATAGTTAGTGTATCTGTTTGACTGTTAGCAGTTGTAGATCCTGTGTCACCTGCAACAGATGCAAATAAGTTGATACTTCCAATACCTGCAGTATCATCAGCAGGTAACCATTTACTGCTAGATGTATTCCACTTTAGAACCTGACCATTAGTAGGAGGTGTTGTAGTTGTATCAATATCTGCTAATAAGTTTACACTAGAATATTCTGTTAATAATTTTGCTTGAGTATTACCTACACCACCTGCAGTAATGTTCATATTTACATATGGATTATCGTCACCACTGACTGTAAAGAAATATCCTCTATAAGTTCCAACTGCAGGTGCACCTCCTAGTGCACTATATTCATTATCATATGTTATTGATGTAGGGAAGAGAATAGTTCCAGTAGCACCATCGAATACTGAAGTAACACCACCTGCAGCAAGAGCGATGTCACCAGTTCCGTTTGTAGCAACTGTTATATTATTATTGTTTGAAGAAACTATAGAATTTCCATTTGTATCTAACGCTCCAGTGAGGTTAGTATAATCTGATGGTAAAAATGTACTACCATTATATCTTAGAACTTGTCCCACAGCAGGGTTATTGGTGCTGACAGTTAATGTCGAACCATTTCCTAATGCTGCATATATTTCGTTAAAGTTGTCATTGACCTTATCGCCTCCGACTCTCAGGGTGTCTCCCGTATTGTCGTTAGCAGCAGATCCCAGACCTATCGTTTGCTTGGCCATTGCTTGCTACAATTTTTAGTTATTTATGGGGTTTCGGGGTCAACTAACTCTTCACCGTATAGTGAAAGGTCAGGAGCAACATAATCATCAGGAACAACAGTGTCAACGCTGATGCCTGGACTTTGATATCCAGAACCAGTTGCACTAAGTTCAACACCTGCAACACCAACTAGTGCACGAATATTTCCATCGAAACCAGAGATGGAGTCTATTCTAACAGTTGGTCTAGTTGTGTATCCAGAACCACCGTTAGTTACTTGAACCTTATCAATGAATCCAGATGTCAAGACCGCAGTTGCAGATGCGTTCTGACCGAAGACAGATCCAAGATAATCAAATGTGATTAGAGAGTTAGAAGATTCAATAACAGCAACTTCTCTGTCTGCAGTCTCACCTTGGATGTCAATAAAGTCACCTGGTTCTACTGGTGGTACAACTTCAGCAGCGTCAACGTCTGCCTCAGAACCAACGTATGAGAAGGCAACAAATGTTGATCCAAATCTAGGAACTTCAGAGAAGATGATTCTAGAACCAACAATCTCAAAACCAACTCCAGGTTCTTGGATAACACCGTTGAGTGAACAAATAATATTGTTCTCAGGTCTTATCACACTAGACTGTACACCTTCAGTCAATGTCAAAGAGTAGAACACATCGTTACGTTTCAAGTTGAATGACTGTCTCAATGAGTCAAACTCGAATGAGATATCATCTAACTGTCTTAGTTTACCAATATAGAATCCAGTAAATGATGCACCTAAATCTGGTGGTTCAGTAAACTGAATCTGGTTGGAGAACGCTGTGTATGCGTTTGTAGCACCTGGTGGTTGTAATATACCATTAATGAATATTAAGAGGTGTCCTGCGGGATCTGGGAGGTAACTAGTACCATTTGTAATGGTGAGTGGGAATGTTGTTGTAACACCATCAAATCCTTTAAAGGATCTCTTGACTCTTGCCTTAAGATCAACTTGTGAGAATATAACAGCACCGTAATCATCAGGTCCTCTAATAGCATCTCTGACACCAAATGATCCTGTAACATCACTTAAGTATAGACGCTTATTAATACCATCAACACGAACGTCTTGTACAAGAGCAGCACCTTGACCTGCAGTTGTAACTATAGTTGCGATAGAAGCATATCCAACGGGGAATGTTGCTGCTAACCCGTAGTCTCCAATCTGATCGCCAATAGAGAATGTTCCTTGATATTCAATCATGTAGACATAGTTGTTAGCAATATCAACATCAGTGATAATACCATATACAGATGAAACTTGGTTACCACTAACAACCTTATAAAGTCTGTTACCAACACTGAAGTTGTTGAGATTACTGATAATATTAATACCAAATCTCTTATAACCTCTTGATGCGATTCTATCACCAACACCGATATCTAAACCTGCATACTTGCTGACTACAATGTATTGTCTAGAAGATTCTGGATATACAACAGCAGTAGTTTCAAATGTTCCAAGTAGAGATTCGGTGTCAACAGTTAATTTACCACCTGTGTTATCTGTAACTGCTGCTTGATTCTTTAAGAATGAAGTAGGTTGTGCAGTTGCACCAGATGTATAACCCTTGAATGGAACGTCAGCAACAAAGTCTCCCTTAAGATCAATAATATGAACACGAGTTTCAATAGCACTAATCTGAGCAGCAGTAGAGTTAGTTGCACCAATCACATTATCTGATATTGCCCAAGGACCTGCTGTAACTTTAACATCAAGATACTTAAAGTTTTCATCTTCAAAGAATCCGTAAACAACACCAGTTACAGATGGTGTACCTTGTTTAGATACAACTTCATTCATTGTGTAAGGACCATCTGTGATGTTACCATCTATTCTGAATCTTGAATAAACTTGAACAACTAAACCTTCGTTCTTTGTTATATTCTCAACTTCAGCGTATGTGTTACTTAATGTACCATATGCGAAGTCAGAGTTATTAACACCACCAGTTATTCCAACAGGTATTGATCTTCCAGTTGTGTAAACTTTAGTTGGAAGTTGAATACCATTTATTGTGTTCAACTGAATGTAAGATGTATCATTCTTAAGTTGATTTCTAATGATTCCTAAAAGATATCTAATCGAAGCAGATATAGAATCCTTAGTATAATCTGCTGCAGCAGTGCTATCATAGAATGAATAGAATCCTGCGTTTGTTGAAGGTGAGGTTAATGATCCATCAAGAGATGCAATCATATATGTTTGAAGAAGATCTAGGATGTAGTTCTTAATATTAAATGATGTATCCGCATAGAATAATTGACCACTTTGTGCTTGATATGGATCAAGATCATTCTTAGTAAGTTTAGCACCCCAAACAACAACACCAGTTGATCCATCACCTGTCCAAACGGTAGAACCAGTTGCACTCTTAATGATAATTTTGTTTCTTAGAGTTGTGAAACCAAAGGAGAATGTAGCAGTAATATAACATCTATACCAACCATTTCCTAGAGGGAATACACCGAATGCATTTGCAGTAATACCACCTTGAGGTGTAAAGACAGTTCCTGATACACCATTTGTGAGGTTAAGATCAAAGAATACATTTTGCTCACCAGATCCACCTGGATCAAGTTGCATTTGGAATCTTATTGATTGTGAACCAGATCCTTTAACAAATGCTGAGAACGTAAATGTTTGAGTTTCTTGTGCACCAACAGCACCAGTATCGAATGATTCATTTGTAGTATCAAATGTAGTTGTACCAGAATCGAATGTTTCAAATGCAGTTAGGTTGAAGTCTCTGTTTATTTCATGTTGATTATTAACACCATTATTAGGAGTTACATCTTCTGCAGTTTGTGAATCATCAGGAGCAAGAGTTGAAACGTTATTAGTGATTGTTACACCAGTTGTAGGTGTCCAGTTAACTGCATATGCTTCTGGATTTGTCCAAAGGTTTGTACCTGCAGTCTGACCAGAAACTGTAGATGTTATTGTTCTAGCATTAGCAAGAGTTCTTGTATTTGCTACTTGAGTATACCATGTATATCCAGATCCTACAGAATCTACAGTTGCAGTCGCACCAGATGTTTTACCTGTTAATGTATTTGTTGCAACCCATGCAGTTCCTGTGAATGTACCAACAACTAAGAAGTTAATATCAGGATTAAATTCTAATACAGTTGCATATCCTCCAACGTTGGATCTAACAACTTCACCAACTTGGAATGCAGTTGCACTTACACTTGAAATAGTGATTTGATATGCAGTTGTATTAGTTCTAATATTTGTAGTCTGTATATCATGAATAGTGTCATCTAATATTCTGTTAACAAAATCATCATAACTCCAAGATCCAGAACCAAACTGAGCAACAGTTTGTGTTTGTATTTCTTGTAAGTAATAGTTTCTATTATAAAGAAGATTTTTACTTGCACTTCTACCACTTGTTCTAGCAGGAGAAAGTATATTTGTAGCAATCTCTATTAATTCTTTCCATCTATTTTTAACAGATGTTGCATCAGTAAGAGTTAGAGAATCACGAACTCCAGTTCTCTGTGTATGTAATGCACTGTACGCACCTGCTGTGCTACCTGTGTCTTCATTAGTTCCATATAGTAAGTTGTCTATTGCTTTTAGACCAATAGTTTCTAGTTGAGTAATACCATAAACTGTTGCTAATAATATCTGTTCTGCTCCTCCAATCTGTAAGTTGTATTGTAATGCAGCAGTTAAGAACTTCTCTATTTCAGCAACAATACTATTATTACCACCAGTTTGTAAATCAGATATTCCACCGAGGATTATATCCTCAAGATTTTGTTGGAATGTTGAAGCACCTAATGCTCCACCTGTAAATGTAAATGCTTGGAACTGTATATTATTCAAGAGATATGTAAACTCTGTCTCCATTAGACCAGTTATCTCTTCTCTAATATACTCTCTATTGAAGTATAATCTATCAGCAGCAGTATTGAAATCAAGAGCAGTAGGAGCAATGAAATCATTTATTATTGTAACAAGATTATCGATAGCAGTCTTGACGTTTGCACATCCACCTGCATCATTAGTAATACCCCAATCACCAACGATAATACCGTCAGTATTGTCATAAGTTAGATCTCCTGTAACTGCTTGTTTAGTATAGAATGCTAATCTTTCATGTGCATATACAGATTGATGAACCTGTAAACGTATATGCTGTAGTTCACCAATATTATTAACATAAAATCTAGCAGCAGTAATAGTTCCATTATTACCACCATCTTCAATATCGTCTGCTATTCCATCTAAGATTAATCCTAAGTCAGTTTTACAACGTATTGTACCATCTGTGGATGTACCGTTAGCATTTCTAGGCATATCAAATGCAAGAGCAGGATAACGCTGTAACATATCAAATGCTGTTTTATCAACAATAACTTTTCTATTTGCACGAATTAAGTTAGCAGCATCACGGAATCTACCACGAGCATCTAAATCTATTTGATTTGTGTATATCTGATCGTCTGTGCCATTATGATAATCAACAGTAAATGGAACTTCAGAGAACGCATTTATTGTACCACCAACAAACTCATATGCAGGTGTAGATTTAGTTACAGTTGCAAGATGATCTACAGCAGGTGACTGAGATGCAAATGTTAATGTATCAGTAATGATATCAAATAGGTTTGCTACTGTTGATTGTACATCTTGACAATCTTGTGTTGAGTATTCAGATTTTGTTATGCCATTAGTTATCGCACTAGAGAATGTGTGACTGTATTGATCATCAGCAGAAGACTTGCCGACGTTGATGGTGAACGTGTCGTTCGTATGGGCAGAGATTTTAAGAACTTGCTTAGACGCAGGGTCAGATTTTCTAGGGTATGCAGTAATCTTTTGATTACCGTCCTTGGAGCAAGTGAATGAGATAGCACCATCCGCAAGGAATACAGAATCACCAGCGACAGTGATGCCATTAGTGGTAGCAGAGACAAACGCATGTGTATAGTTACCTCCTGTTATGATTGCATTTGAAGTTGCAGAAACGAATGTGTGTGCCGAGGTGTCCGAAGAGGTGCCGACATTGACAGTGATAGAATTATCTCGCTTGATAATACCGTTTGCTGAAGCAGATACGAATGTATGAACATATTGATCAGCAGCAGAAGATGGACCAACATTAACTGTAAATGTATTGTCTGTCTTCGCTGTAATCCTTAACCATCTGCCAGAGAAAGGATCAGTTGAACGAGGATATGTTTTAGTTTCATGGTTACCATCTTTTGTACAAGTAAAGGATAGTGAGTTATCAGCAATCCTAATCTTATCACCTACAACAAATCCATGAGAGTTTTGAGTAATAACTAAAACACCATCAGCAGGATTATAAGTTGCACCTGTAGCAGTAGATGATACACCATCAGCAACTATTTCTAGTGCTGTGTTGTAAGCAGGGTCTGGAGTTCCTGCATTTGCACCTGTACCAGAAGCACGAGGATAAGTCTTCTGTGCTGTGTTTCCATCAGTTGTACAAGTAAATGTTAATGAATCAGCAGTCAACTTAATTTTTGTACCGACTGCTAAGTTATGATCACCAATGAACATCTTAAGAAGTCCAGTTGCAGGATCATAAGTTGTACCTGCTCCTGGTTGATAATTTACTATTGGTGACTTACCAACATCAATAGTAAAGTTATTAGCATCAACTCTTGTAACTTCTTGCCAACCTTGAGCAGCAGGGTCTTTTGCTCTTGGATAGGTATGGTTTGTAGCATTGCTGTCCATTGAACATGTAAATGTCAATGAGTTATCAGCAAGTTGAATCTTATCACCAGTTGCAAGATTATGACCGTTAGAGGTAATATTTAAAATACCAGTAGCAGCATCATAAGTTGCATTAGATGCAGTGAGATTTGTATCACTTGTCAATCCATGTCCAGTGCTAGTAACAACCATGTCACCAGTAGCAGGGTTGTAAGTTGCAGTTGATGGAGTAAATTGAGTTACAGACTGTGTGAGATAGTTTGATTCAGTGATAGAAGTATCAAACTTCTGAGTCAATCCATGATCACCTAATGTAGACCATGGTTCGTTATTAATAACAAATCTTACCAACTTCTCTACTATATCATATGTGTATAGTGATTCTTTCAAATCATCTGATACATGTAACAATGTGATAGGATTAGTAGTTCTATTGACATATAATGCAGCAGCATCCCATGTATGACTGTTAGATCCATTTCTAAGATCTTCAACCATTGCCTTAAGAATATCTCTTACATCATCTTCACAGTTAACTGCTCCACCAATAACAGTGAAGAATGGATAACGTTCCTTCATGATATACACTGCCTCTTTAGCAATGTAATCGTAGTTTAATATTATATTATCTGCAGCGTTGATATATCTGTGTGTTTTCTGATCAAATCCTCTGCTTGCAACACCTACGTTGACTGTAATAGTATCAGTACCAACAGCAGTGATAGCAAGGGTTTTACCATAAGAAGGATCTGTTACTCTTGGATAAGTATGATTTGTTGCGTTATTATCTTTTGTACATGTGAATGTCAATGAGTTTGCAGCAATCGTGATAGTATTTGATGTTGAGAAACTATGAGATCCGATTGTAAGTGTTAATAAACCATTTGTTGCATCATAATCAGCAGCAGTTGGTGTATATTGTGCACCAGTGTTTACTGTGATTGCATTAGTTGTTGCAGACACAAATGTATGAACACCACCGATTAATCTAGCAGTTGCACGGATAGCATCGTTATTAACATATTCATCAATAGTAAAGTCAGGTTCACCAGACCAATCCTCTAAGAATACTTGTTTATCTGCACCATCAAAGTGCCATAATAATTTTGCATTCGCATCACCTTGGAACATTCCATTTTGAGGAGTAAATGGTATTGTGCTATAACGAGCAACAGTACTTAATCTTAGTTCGTCAAGATGTCCAAAGAACGCATTTGCTCCTGCATAATCTGCACCAACTCTTAATGGTTTTGCTGCATAGTTACTACTATCAGTTCCAGTTCCTCTTTCTTGCCCATCTATCAACATTTTAATAGATGTGCCAGATCTTTGTACAGCAACATGTGTCCATGTATCTGTAGCAAGAACAGTAGTACCAGATGTAACGACATCTGATCCGTTTACATTATAACGAACTTGTCCACCACTTGTATATAAACGACCTGCTACTTCAGTTGCTGATGTTCTAAAGTCAAGTAAAGTTGTAGTTCCAGATATAGATGCTGCTGCTGCCTTAACATAAAGTTCAATAGTAAATGCAGCAGTTCCCCATGCAAAATCACTAGATGAATCTACATTCAAGTAATCTAATGTAACTTGTGCAACACCAACACTGACTGTAATAGTATCTGAAGTTACTGCACTGATTGATAGTGCTTGTCCAGATGCAGGGTCAGTAGATCTTGGATATGGGTGGTTTGTTGTATTACTATCAGCAGTACATGTAAATGTCAAACCTCCATCAGCAATAGTAACAGTATTACTTGTTGTTAAACTATGAGTTCCGATATTGATGACTAAAGTTCCTGCCTCAGGATCATAAGATGTACCTGCCTGTGCAGTGAAAGCACCTGTAGCACCTCCTCCTGCTTGAATAGCATTAGCAACACCACTTACAAATGTGTGAGTATGATTTGCTCTACCTAATAATAGTGATCCTTGACCAAACTTCTTAGTTGAAGTATCAATCTGTGCTTCACCATACCAAGTTGGAATATTAAAATCTAATCCCCCACGTTGTGATCTACCAATCTTACCAAGATAGATTGTGCCTCTTGCTTGGTTATATCCAATAACTTCTGCTTTACTATCTCTAGATCTAATAATTTGTCCTGTTTGGAATAGTCCAGTACCAATAACATCAGTGATTGTTAACTTTCTAACCTTGGCAGGTTCAGTAGCAAGGAAGTCACCATTACTATTACCATATTCAATCTTATAGTTACGAATATATTCATTTTCTTGGAACGTACCAGTTAGATTATCATAAGGAATCACATAGTTATTGATTTGCTCATTAGCAGGGAAACTACTATCAAATGCAGTTAAGTTATTAGTAAAGTCTACAATACCAACCTGAGATGATGCAATATCGTCAAGAACAACATTTGGATAAGTTTGAGAAGTGATTCTGTTGAATAGTAATCCAAAGAATCTTGATCCTTCAGATATATTAACCTGACCAATAAATTCTTGAGTTGCAGGATCTTGATAAGTTGATGTTTGTGTTATTAAAGCAACTACGCCAGATTGTGCACCAACAATATAATCATTTAACTGTATATCAAATAATCCTGGTTTAGACTGATATGTACCTGCAGTTTTGCTTAATGTTAACTTATCTGTAACTATAATATCAGTACCGTATATTGGATTGTCTTCCTGATGTGATGCTACTGCTGTACCATTCTGTGCTCTAGTTACATCTAGAGTTGTTGAATCATTATTTTGTGTGACGCTATTTACTAAGAATATTTCTGATTCTACCTGATAGTTTTTACCTGCAACAAATGTACCTGCATCAACTGGTTCATCAGCAGTAGAGTTATCAGTTTTATACTTGACTACCTCAATACTTGTAGTTGCAGCACCAATAGTATAACGTAACTGAGCAAGAGGTGTTGTAGCACCATCTAAGTTTATTTGTTCAACTTTAGCAGTGTCACCAGTTAAGTTAGTAATACTTTCTCCAAATATAAACAGTCCAATATTAGGAACTGAATATTGTCCAGATCCAGTATCATTCAATCCACCTGACGCTTGAGCAGCAACGTTGGCAGCAAAACCAGTTGCACCAACAGTAACTAGTTCACCTGCAGTAAACAGGGTTCCTTGTGTCATGAATCCAATAATATCATTACCAACTACAGATGTTACAGTCAATCTTGCTTGAGAACTTGTACCAAGTAGTGTCATTCCTATAGATGGGAATATTCCACTGATATTAACAAATTGTATTCTTCTTGTTGAAACTTGTTGTATAGTAACGTTTACATACTTAACGCTTGCAGGAGGTTGTGGTGGTTCTGCAAAGACGATTGAATCACCCTGTAACTCAAATGCAGTACCAGGAGTTTGTACAACACCATTCAACACAATCATTAACTGGTTGGCATTAGCAACAACGTTGTTACCATCAACAGTTAGAGGGAATGATATTTTCTCACCATCAAACTGATCTGATATATCATCTAATCTCTGTACAACAGAAGTTAGAATGTTTTCAGAAGAAGTAAGACGTTTTTGACGGAATAGAACTTCAGTATTATTGAACTCAGAATAAACAGGTTCAACAAGAGCAAAGTTTTGGATGTTAGGAACAATCGCATCTCTAGTAAGTTCGACAGATTTAGTTAACTGGAATGATGTTTCTTTATTAGGAATGACTCCATAGTCATCTAGATTTAACTCACCAAATACTTTAAATGATGCAGGATGAACGTTCTTGATTAGAATCTCTTTCCATTCACCAATAGAAACAGCAGACTTAACAGCATATGAGAAGTCTTGATAGTAGTAACTATCTTGAATTTTTTGAATAATCTCAGATGGTTTACCAACATCATCAATAAACTGTCCAGTAGTTTTAGTTATAGAACCAATCTCTAGAACACCAGTAGCAACCTTGATATCAGACATGATACCAGAAGACTTAGAAATAACACCAGTGATTCTTTGACCTTGTATAAAGTCTCCACTATAATCAACAATCTTAAGAACTCTAGGTCCAATCTGCCAACCTGCGTTAGTTGAAACATATCCAGTAGCAGTTGCAGTGGCAAGTGAATCACCTTGATATACAAGTTCTCCTTCTAAGAATGTAGATGTGATAACGTTTGCAGTTGCACCACCACCAAATGATTCAGTCAATACCTGCTGACGACCAGTACCTGCGTTAACAAATGCCAATGCATCACCTAAGTTTGCGTTAGCAGCAGTAATAGCAATCTTCAACTGATCTGGTTCAAGAGAGTTTGCAGAACCAGTAATAGCATAATAAGTTGTGGTTCCATTTAATCTACCAACAGCACCTGCAGATAGAGGATATTCAGCACCTTCACCAGTATCAACTACATTCAGTGTTATTTCAGATCCATTTGCAATACCATGTGGGAAAGCAAACTGTAGTAATCCTAAGTCAAGGTTAACAACATAGTTGAATGAAGATCTTAGTGATACAATAGGTGTTGAAGAATAACCTGCACCTGGATCTTTAACAATAATAGTATCCAATCTACCATTCTTAATAGTTGCTTCAGCAAGAGCACCACTACCACCACCTCCACTGATTATAACAGCAGGTGCTTGTGAATATCCAGTACCTGGATCTGTAACGGTAATACTATCAAGTATACTTGTAGATGTTAACTGAGCATTTATTGGGAATGTAATCTCAGGACGTAAGGTATAATCATGAGGGTAATCATAACCAAAGTTATTATTTTTAAGTTTCTTAATTTTACCAACACTTGTACCTTTAGTGAAGATAGATGCACCTGTACCAAATGGAGGTATAACAACTATCAACTCAGCACCAGATCCAGTTAAACCAGAACCAAGAATACCTGGTATTGATTCAACATCTATTGAAGCAGTGGTATAATTTTTACCTGGAGATGTAACAACTACATTGCTTATTTGACCTGGTATTGTTGCTCCTTCAGCATCAACTCCATCAGAAACTATAATCTCAACAAATCCACCTTCACCATCACCTGCAATAGGAACACTGCTATAAGTTCCAACAGCATACTCAGTTCCTGGTGCATTGATTTGAACTCTCTCAATGTTTCTAGTGGATTGTATAGCACTTACGATAGGCAATCTAGTATAGAAACCACCTGGATTTACAATACGAACATCACTGATTGATCCAACTGCTTTTAGTGAAGAAGTTGAGTAAGTTGTTTGGTTAATATCTGCATCACCTTCTGGTTCATTAAGTAGAGGGAACTTAAAGATATCAGCACCACGAGTAATAGTAGCACCTGCAATAGCACTAATCTCAAATGTTCCTTTATATGGAGAATCAACAACATCTAAGTAACTTCCTGGTATAACAGGAGAATCAGAACCAGTTCTAGAAGGATCAAAGTAATAAGAGATATTAGTAACAACAGATGAATCAACTTTTAAAGTTACAGATGGAGTTGGTAACCCTGCTCCTGTTAAACCTGGAGTTCCCACTCTATCAATAGAGTTGAATGAATATTCAAGTTTGTATAGACTATCCTTAGCAAATGATAAGTTACCACCAACAAGAGATGAATGACTAAGATCAAAGATATATTGATGACCATAGTACATCTTTAATACAGGTGATTTAATAAAGACATTTACACTACCTGCACTTGTATTAGGACTTGTTACTGCATCTTGTTTTAGTTTGTATGTAAATTCTAAAGCACTGAGAACACGATCAACAGCGAATGCACCATCATATTCATCATAAACAACACTGCCTACAGTCTGGCTAGGGTTACCATCAATGTAAACTATATCTCCTGATGAAAGATAATGACTTGTGTCAGTGATTACATACACTTCATCACTATTAGCTACTGCAGTGACTTGTAAAATTTTGTCAAGATTTGCAACTAATGTAATTTTCTCTACAGCAGTTAAGTTTGTTATCTGTACAGTTGTACGTCCACTGTTAAATGATATATCTGCTGATGTTAACTGTACAACAGATCCAACAATGAATGGTGAAGTACCTGCATCATCAATCTTATCAATTCTTACAGAATAATCTTCAGTAGCAAATGGTTTAAATGTAGCAAACTGATTTAAGTTATTCGATCCACCTGCATAGTCGTAACTTGATAATGCAATGTCAAATGTACCAGGAGTAGTGTTGTTGACTTCAGCAAATGTATATCCTTCTATGATATTAATATCATTAGGTATAGGTCCTACAATACCAAAAGTTGACTGCTCATTAAACTGTTCAGTTACAAGTTGACCAGTATTTAAGTCATCTGTCCATGAGTTGATATTTACAGCAAGATATATTTGATTATTTTCATTATCAATCCTTGTGATATAACCGCTATTTACAAATGAACCTGCAGCATTGTTAAGACGTAGTTTTGTACCAACAGTAAATCTAAACGCCTGATTTATTGTTAATTTCTGTACATTATCAATCTTAACTGTAGGTGTTACCTTAAAGAAATACCTATCCTTAACAACAGCAGATACATTTAATTTTTGTGATCCTGGTGAAGGAACAGTAGCAGTTCTAGAACTCCATATATCCTGAGTATATGTTAGAGTTTCAGTGCCCTCTGACATAGTTGTTGCTGCATCGTCAAAGTCTAATGATTGGAATCCTGCCTCAGATAAAGAATAACCAGTGTTTTGCATAGTCAATGAAACTCCAGTTACAGGTGAGACTGCAGTTCTTGTAAATGCAATACCTGTATTAGTTTGAGTTGAAACAGAACCAAGTCTTGCTGCATCAGCGTTTTTGTCAACTTTAAGTGCATATCCATCAAAATCTACAAGATCGTAACGATTCATATTCGTTGTAAACCATGCATCGTCAGTCCAATCATATGTAAATCCAAATGCACCTGTTGTAGGTAATGCACTAACATCAGATGGAACAGTTGGTGTAACTGCTTTATTTCTTAATCTTACATTATCAACATGGAACTGACCCTGCTCATTTGCTCTAAAGTTACCTATAGTGCCACTTCTGCCAGGAAACTGACCAACATATAATGTTTTAGCACCTAAACTTGTACCTGCAGTTGTACTTTGTATTACTTGTATACCATTGATGTAAACTGTATATACATCACCTTCTCTCTTTAATCCAACCCATTGCCATGTATTGTCTGCATACATGTTACTTAATGCAGATTGTGCTGCTCCACCTGCAGCATTAAGTTTAGTAGAACTATTTGTTATAACAAGTTCTAACTTACCTGATGATGTATCATAGTATAACCAAAGACCACCAGTTCCCTCCTCAGCATCACCAATACCTAATAATGTTTGTTGTGTAGGTGATACAGAAGTTGTAGATGCATTCTTGTATATCATCATCTCAAAAGTGAAATCACTTGCAAGAACTGTACCTAATTGAGTTCCAGATACTGCTAGATTTGCTTGTGTCCAAGATGTTTGTCCTGTTTGATAACCATTGATCTTAGCAACGTTATCTGCATATGTGATAGAGTTACTTGTTGATGTAGATGTTAGTGTATAGTGAGTAGTAATATCAGCAGTTGAACCAGATTCAAATGTGTATATAAACTCATTTCTATTCAACTGTGTTTGACCAACAACATGTACGTCACCAGAGTTATCAGCATCTATAGAGTATACTGTAAGACCTTCTATTCTATTTGCTGTGAACTGAGTAGTTGTATGATTCTTTATCTTACCGTCATATCCAATCTTGACTGTATCGACAGTTGTTAAAGTGTCTGTATTGTTTGCTCTAGTAAATGCTACGTTTAAATCACCAAATATGTCAATAGCAGAAGTTGATGCCATAGTAACATCTCTTCCTGGCGCAGCGTAACGATAGTTCCAAATAAATTCACCAGTAGAATCTATTTTACCAACCCAGAAACCATCTGCAGTAACATCATCAGACTTAAGTCTTAAACCACCTGTAATATAAAGTTCTTTAAACTCATCTATATCAATACTTGCATTTAATATTGAATATAAACTATTTGCATATTGTTTGATCCAAGTAGTAGTAATACTGTTTACACCAAATACAATTTTAGCAACAGCAACATCTACGTCAGCAGCAGTTGGATTTGCTGCAATCTCCATGCAAGCATATACATCAGTTCCATCGATTACAATATCAGTAATTTTCTCAGACTTGTTAGAAGAAGCAAGTTTTCTCTTGATTGCAAAGTTACCACTAGTATCAATAGATGCAATGAAGGCATCATAAGGTGCACCAGAGTTAGTATTAGTAAAACCACCAATAATAAATCTAGTATCTGTATATTTCTTAATACATGTAATATGATCAGCACGAGTCGAACCAGATATACCTGCATATCCTTTCTGGAACGCTAAACTAGCACTTAAACCATTTGATGCCTCAACATATTTGGCAAGTATTATATCTGGATTATACGCTGACAATATTGAAGCATTTGGTCTATTCTCACCAACTACCCATATATCATGACCGTCAACAAATAATCTGATAAACTCAGAATCTCTTTCGGTGCTAATATCAACAAGTTCTAAAGTTTTCTCCCATTCTTTAACACCTGATGCAGATAATTTTGCTACAAAAGCAACAGTATTAGCAGGTGATTGATCATCATATGTTTTACCACAAATATAAACTTCCTTATCATCATTTACATAAACATCATTTACTTTTACATAGTTTCTATTTGCGAACTTAGAAATGTAATAATCTGCTTTTTTGAATATTTGAGGATGTGATAAGATAACACGAGGGTTACTTGTGTATCCATAACCTGAGTTTAAAATATTAACAGTCTCAATAGATCCAACAGGACTTACAATCGCTTCTAACTGACCACCAGTACCACCGCCACCATCAATAATAATAGCAGGTGGAATATCAGTGTTATATCCAGATCCAGTTTGATTTACTACAATCTCTTCAATACCTTTGAACTGTCTAACAGTAAATGTCTTATTTGTGTTTGACATGACAGGTGTATAGTCAATAAACACACTATCACCCACTCCAAGGTTATGAGGATTAACTGTAGTGAGTTTACCAAAGTTATTACCACTAATATTCTCAAATGTGTATGCCTCTACTGCTTCACCTGCAATTCTAGAAACGCGAGCAGAAACACCACTACCATCAGTATCAGTATCATCAAATAACAATCTATCATTAACTTGATAGTTAACACCTGGATTTTCAATAGTGAAACCAGTTACAGAAGCATCTTCAAACTTAGTAGTGGTCTCAACTTCAATATCAACCTTTGAATCAAATCTAACTGATGGGAAGTAATCAAATAACTGTAATGGTGATTCTTCAAAGATTTGATCTGGATCATCGATCTCAGATTGTTCAATAACACCACTTCTATCTTCGTCTTCTATCTCAAATAGTAATACGTCACCATTCTCTAGTGTTAGAGCATTTGTAGAAGCATTTGGTGCTCTTTCAACGTCAATATCAACATTTTCATAAGGATCACGATATCTAACAACACCAGTAGGAATATTCTGTTGAATAGCATCTGCATTCAAGTTCCATGGGTCTACAACAGAGTTAAAGTCAGGTCCTAAGACATATGGGAATAATGCATTACCATCTTCTGTAGAATCTATGGTAACAAAGTAACAGTATCTACCATCTGGATACTCAGGAGTTTTACAAAATCTACCGTTGTATTGATCAAGTGCACCTAGACCAAACACATATTCATAGTCTTCTACAAAGTTACCTGCTGCTTCTGCAGATAATAAAGGTCCATCTACCCTAACAGGATTTGGATTAGAATCAACATTATAAACAAGATTTGGTTTAAGTTGATAAGATGTATTGAGTTTTATTATAGATGAAGATTGGTCAGTAGGATCTGAGTATCCATATGGACCGTATATTGGATTACCATCAAATGCCCAACCAACAATAGGAGAATGTAATAATCCACTTTCTCTTTCTTTTATTAAACCTGCTGTATTTTCAAATAAGTTATCACCAAGAATATATCTAAGTGTTTGTGGATTACTTAAATGTGCATATTCACCACCATATTGATTATTATATCCTTCAAATACAGAACCTTTTGCAGCATCAAATGTTGTTGTCTTCTGTAAGTTGTAAGTCCATTGGAATACATTAGCATTAAATGTTGCACCTTGACCAACTGAGTTTAAATTGATTAGAGTGGTTCCCTGTGTATAACTGATACCTCTGTTTACAATAGTAATACTAGTAACTCTACCTGCATTTTCTCCATCAGTGTCTATAGTTGCTCTAGCAACTGCACCAAATCCTTGACCTTGTATAGTAATCTCAGGTGCAGTTGTATATCCAGATCCAGCAGATATGATCGCAATAGATATGATTCTACCGTTGTTGACTATAGCTTGTGCAACAGCACCACTACCTGAGCTAAGTGTAACACTAGGTGTAGAGGTGTAAGATTGACCGCCTGATCCCACAGTAACTGCTTGTATAGGTCCGCGAACAGATGCAGTTGCAGAAGCACCTGTACCACCACCTCCAACAATAGTGATTTGTGGTTGTGAAGTATATCCTGTACCACCTGAGTTGATTAGTATTCTAGATACAACACCTTTTGTAATGATAGCAGTTGCAGCAGCACCAGAACCTCCACCACCAACGATTGACACTAGAGGAGATGACTTATAACCAGAACCTCCAGAAGTAACCGTAATTTCACTAACAGAACCATTGACAGTAACACTAGCAGTTGCACCTGTTCCTCCACCACCTGATATAGTCAAAACAGGAGGAGATGCAGCATCATATCCAGTTCCTGCATTAGTAATACCAACGCTAGTAACAGCACCAAATGTTTTCTTTGAAGTTGACTTGTATGACCAGATTGATACACCATTTACCCAAGTACCAATAGGTCCAGGATTTATAGTGTTTTTGGTTGATATAGTTGTAGAAACTATAGGGAAACGATTTAACTTACGTTGGTTACCTGGTAGAAGAGCAGAACCAGGAAACGGACCAATCTTATAGTTGGGTATACCAGTGGATGCTAAGTAGGCATACTGTGTATTAAAGAATGAATTTTGTACGTTGGTAGTATATGGTCCTATAGCACTCAATACAGCAGCACTATCAGACTTACCTTTGTTTAAGTCAACAGATATAAGAATATTACCCTGTGGTACCACAGTTGCAGGTTGAGGCAACTGATACTGGAATACTGTGTTTGTATCTCTAGATGTAACTAAGAATGTACCATTATAGATGATTGGGTTAGCACCATAAACAGTAACCTGATCACCAACTAGTAAACCATGATTATTAGCACATGTTACAGTTGCTGCTTGCTGATTAACACCACCATAAGTAATGCTAGTAACTTGAATAAGTTTTTTGACGTTATATAACCAAGTTGTTAAATGTGGATCAGTACTAGTACCACCTAACTTAGAAACTGTTAGTTTGTCACCTGGCAGATAATAAGAACCAGTGTCAGTTAAAACAGTTTGCTGTGCATCAACTATACCTACTATGTTCATGACCACTTCTTGTGGTGTACCCTTGTTTACAAATACTGTAAAGTTAGATGATACCTGAGTAGCAGAATCCCAATCTTCTACAACACCATTTGCTGAACGAGTACATTCAATGAACTGGTTAAGTGATTTTTCTTTATATTGTACAACTTCTGTCCTAGAACCCGAACCAATAACAAACTCACCGTTTCTTTCTGGCCATCCTACAGTAGAGTCAACCGTAATAATTGAGTCGGTTGTATTGAGAGGTTCAGCAAGTTTTGTCTTATATGGTACGGTAAATGTCCCATTGATAGTCTCTTCTGATAAAACAAGTTCAAATATCTCAACATCAGATGTTTTGATCGAAATATAGTTTTCAACTAACGCACTAGCAGCTTGAACATTAGGATCAGCAATATCTGCATCCTGTGTAATCAAACCGTCTCTTATATTTGTAGCATCACCAGAAACCTTAGTTGCTCTTAAAATAGTGTCTATAGACCATGTTGCATCAGATGGTTTAATAATCTGATCTTTTGGATATGTAACTGTGACATTCTCTCCATATAATAGTTTGAAGAGGTATGCAATACTAAATGATGTACCTTTAGTTGAATAAAAGTCTTTTACAGTTTTGATTGCTGTACGAACGTCAATCTTAGAATAATCTAGTTCTGGAACGTCTGGTAAGAACTGTTCAGTGTATTTGTCTAATAATCTCTTGACAAACAACGCATCAAGACATTTTACCTTAGTGCCAACTGCAGCACTGGCAGCAGTAGTATGATTACTGAATACTGCGTTACCATCTTCCGTGTATGAAGTAATACCTGACGCTGCTCTAGCACATCCAATAAATTCTGCCTTTGTATATCCAGAACCTACTTCTGTAACATTAAAACCTGTAACTTGATTAAGACCAATATCAGCAGATGCTTTTGCTTGAGGTGGAGATTGTATTACGATCTCAGGAGGATTAGCAGCAGAATATCCGCTACCAAACGCACTGATGTTAATATCAGTGATCTGACCATTGAAAATAGAAGCAACCGCAGTAGCACCTGTACCACCGTTGGTTCTATTATCTACAATGTAAACTGATGGAACATCATCAAATCCGCTACCACCATCAAGTAAGTCTATTCTTATAACACGCCCATCTCCGTCAACAACTGTTTCTAAGACTTGTGCACCTACAGGATCAACTATAGCAACTCTAGGTGTAGTGGTATATCCTTGTCCCGCATTTAATACTGATATACTACCAATCTTACCTTCACTAGTTAAGTTTGCTCTTAGTGCTGCCTTGATTGAGTTAGTTCCTGTTGGTTCGTCAATATACACCGTAGGTGCGGTAGTATATCCAAAACCACCATCAGTAACAGATATAGAAGTAACTTGACCATTAGTGATTACAGGAGCACCTAGTTTTGCCCCGCCTGGTTGAACAAAAGTGATTCTAGGTGTAAATGTATATCCAGAACCAGAGTTAGTAACATTCAGTGCAGTAACCGCGCCATTTTCTACAGTAGCACTAATAGTTGCTTGAGAGGATCCCGCTTTAGTTGGTGCTTGTACTTGTACGACAGGAGGGTTAGTTGTGCTATAACCCTTTCCTCCGCTTAATAGAGTTAAATCTTTAATACCATTAACAAGAGCAGTTGCAGCAGCTCCTGATCCAGTAGGATGGTTAATAGTAACTTGTGGAGGATATTCGTATCTGTATCCAGAACCAATAGAACTAGATGAAATGCTTGTTAGAGTTCCTGTATCACTGATACGAGCAAATCCTTTTGCTCCACTACCAAATGAAGGTATTGGTGCTTCTATAGAGTGTAATGATAAGAAACGACCATTTAGAGGTGCTTCTTTAAATATAAACTGATTCTTATCAATAAAGTAGTCAACTTTAGGTACTAGCAATCTATTATCATAGATTACAGTCATATATTCTTCGTTAATAGGTTCGTATGATACTCCGCTACGAGTCAAAGAAAACTGTTTCTTACCATCTCCAAATGCGCCAGATATGTTGTCTATTGCAAGAATTGGATTTTCAATGAAACCACTGAGGTAATAGATGTAGGTAGTTTCCGCACCATCTGCAGGTAACTTTGTTCTCGGTGCGGTAGTGAATACGATATTATTACCAGATACCGTGTAATCTATATTAGGTATGAGTATTTTACCGTATACTGATACAATCAAGTGTTGTGCACTAGGAGGTGCTACGGGATTCTCTTGAGAAGTAAGCGGAAACTGTGTGGTGCTTCCATTGAAACTGTTTAGTATTGATGCAAGAGTTGTCCACTTAAGTTTTACCTGATCATATCCTATTCCTGGTGTAAGTGTTATGAACGGTGCTGCTTGAATATCTTCGTAAAATATAACTTCATCGCCTATAAGAATAGATCCACTCTTGTCTAAGAAAGGACCTACATCTTCTACTACAATTCTATCATCTGTTGCAGAAAGAGATTCTACAACTGTTGTTTGACCATCAAGTATCCCGATATCAAGTTTATCGATATCAAGGTATGATAGAAAGTTATTAAGTATATTTTGCCCTAATCCAGTTTTTTCCTGTGACTGATAATAATATTCTAAGAACTTATTAAACAGAGGATATTCTGACCCAATAAAATCGGGTGATTGAGATTCAATCGACTGGGAAACCTTATTAATGTTCATCTCTTATGAGAAACAGACGGATGTGTTTAGACCACCACTGTTATCAATAGGTGCAACTTCCACTACAGACGGTGTACTGTCAAATATTGTTGGTGTCAAACTATTTAGAGGGATTGTAGGAGGTGGCGTAGTACCAATAGGTGATACTGTTACTTCGGGACTAATAATGTTGATTATTGTTCCTGGTGTAGAAGCAGGTATCGTGCTGCTATTAGCAGGAATCATAACAACAGGAATCTGTAAATTTCCTGGAAGAAGTGTTGCATCCGTAACACTTCCTGCACCAGTTACACTATCAATAACATTAATAGCGTTTGGTGATGGAGTATTTGCTCCTGTACTAATAACGTTGATAGGTCCAAAGCATATTTGACCTGTTGCGTAATTTACTGTACCTGCATTGTTATTTGTGTATACTTTCTTATTTCCTGTATTATAGAACGTTCTTATATTTCCATATCCATCATCTTCAAATTGTTGATCAACTCCAGGTCTATCTGCTGTTCTAAAGGTTCCAGATAGGACTACAGGTTCTTTTGTACAACCAGATGCCTCATTACCGTCCTGACTAGGTGCAGAGTTGTATAACTCGCCTCCAGTGCTAATACAGTAAGTATTAGTTTGATTACTATTAGGGTAAATGTATTTTAGGATAGTGGTTTGAACAGAAACGTCAGAAATAGCAGAATCAGCAAGTGTGATTGCTTTTTCATATGCTTGTCCTCTAAATGTTGAGTTAAAGTTGTTTATCTGTGTTTGACTTGCCCATTGGTTGATTGCATTCTGTACATTCGTCTTAATTTGAGATGATGATGATCCTGCGCCAGTATCGTATAGAACAAAAGGTTTTGTGTAGATGAAGATGTTGTCAGGATCGACTACAACAGGGTCAATCGATGCCATGGCATATTTCCTAAGGTCTGCTGCTATTTCTTTCTTTGTAGCGTCATTTAGAAGGGATCCAGTCTTAGTTTTGATCGCAATAAACACTTTTCCGTAAATTGGAGGATTTAAACTGTCTCCACCATAAGCAACAACAGAATCTGCGTTATTATAGATCCTTTGGGTAATCAAAGCATAGTCTTGTGCTGTAACTGCTCTATATTGGGCGGAGTAATATCTTGGTGCATTATATTTGATTGATTCTACAGTTTCAGCATCACTACCAAGTTGTGCACGGTGATTTACTGTCAAAGTAGTTGAGTTTGCAGAATATGTTTGTCCTTGAGAGTCAACAAGACTGCCAATAAAGTTAAATGCCTTAACTTCGTTTGCTTTTTTACCAGAAGTGACCAAATATTCTAAATTTACGACTTCTCCATCTTTTAATGCTCTTCCAACACTGTCATCTCCAAATTTAACTTGGAAACGCATATCTTCACCCTCTGAGAGGAAGTATGCCCTTGTAGTTGCTGTTAGGTTGGTAACTGTATCAACTCTATTGTAAATATCTGATGCTGTTGCTGTTTCGTTTGCTTTTACAGTAACATTAAGTGTATTAATGTCTGCTTCAGCAGAAGGAATGGTATATACTTGATTTGCGAAGGTGTTTACAACATATTGAAAAGAAACAATCGATCCTTCATATACACAAAGGTCTGCAAAGGTTCCAATACCTGTTGTAGGACTAACTTCTACAGTTGTATCTCTTAAAACGTTCCAAACATAGTTACCACCAGTTGCAGATGCTCCTTTTCTTAAAGTAACGGTGCTAGGATAGACTCCATTTGACTGAACTGTCTGTATATCTACTTTTAATGATGCTCTAGCAGAAATTACACTCCTAGGAGTATAGTTTAACAACTTAGCAATGTTAACAACGTTGTCTCTAACAGTAGAAGACGGTAAAAACGCTTCATTCAATGACATATTGGCATTGAACGCAGAATAGTAAGTATTGTAGGCAAGCATGTCTACCATGTAAGACAATGCTGATCCATCAAAGTCATAATCCGTAAACTCGGAGCGAGTTCTTAGGTATGATTTGATACTTGCTTTGATATCTTCAAAGTCTAGTGCTGTTAGGTTATTTGGTTGCATTACTCAGGTCTCTGTAAGACAAATGTGATATTCTCAACTACGGGTAGACCTATAATTCTATACTCAACTGAAACGTTGATTTTGTTTTGCTCGAAAACGGGCAATACTTCCACTTTGGTTAGATTTACTCTTGGTTCATGCTGTTTGATGGTATTTATTATCTCATCCTTGATTGCGTCTGCTGTAAACGCATCCATTGGTTCAAATAGTAATCTATTTACTTGTGATCCAACTAGGGGTTGAAAAGGTTTTTCACCAGGAACGGTTAAAACAAGATTTTTGATGGATTGCTTGATCGCATTCTCATTTTTGACGGTGTAAGTGTCTTTTGTGAATGGATTTAATGGCAAGGCAATATTGAGATCGTCGAAATTACGAGATCTCTTAAAATCCGACCCATCGATTTCTTTTAACGCCATTTACTAAGTGGTTTTACATCCTTTTCTTTTTTTGTAGGATACTCACTTATCAAGACTTTGCCACTTTTGACAAATTCTTCGCTTTTGTCTACTTTTACGACCATAATTACCTCGATCCTGTTTTATTTATTCAACTTCCGATAAAAACGTTAGGACTTGATCCAGAAACTACACTAAGACAATCAAATGGCACAGTATTATTGCCATAAGGGTCTGAAAAACGTCCTGCTCTTCTATTATTGATAAAAACTGTTTTAGTTGTTGCAAATAATCTCCTATTATGTCCAACAGAGGGTTCACGACCATTTCCACCTACACCAGTAGTGCAATGCCATGCAGGAGTTGATCTAACTGTCAAACATTTGAATCCTATTGATATTGTAGTAAAGATAGTTTTTGTAGGATGAGTTATTAAATCGTCTTGATCAATTATAGGAACTAGATCATTAACTATTACATTTCTGTTAAATGGATCGTTACCACCAGACTGAGGATCTCTAGGAGTTTGCGGATGTGGTAACCAAGTTGCAAAACTATTAACGAACGGAACTCGTTTATGTACAATAGATGATTGTAATGGTGCATGAGGACAAGGACTAACAAATCCACCACCTGGACCAGGTTGCCAAGTCACACCATTACCTCTTCCGTGTCCGCTACACGTTCCTGTAAAGAGTGCACATGCTAGTTGAGCCATTAGGTTACGACATAAGGGTTTCCGTACGCAGCAGTTGCTTTTGATAAAGTCCTTGTTGCGGAAGTAAAATCATTCAACATAAGTAAACTTCCTGATGCAGACCAATTTTGACATCCTGGACCAGAAGGTCCATTAAGGAAACTAAATTGTGATCCAAGTCTAGTTGATGCGGGAGGTTGTGGGCAACTAAAATGACTTGTTCCTACATTTGCTACATTAACACTAAGGTTTACAGTGATAGTAGTGTCTTGTCTAGGGTCAGGACGAAACTGCCTTAAGAAGTATTTAGTATAGGTAGAGGCAGCAGGTAACTCTGAAAAAGGTCCTTGTACTGTTTCTATGAAAGATTCATCGCGAGTTCTGTATCGTGGTGCGCTTTGAGTTAAATCCGCAATGTTTTGTTCGTGGTTTGCTATCTCTCTAGTATTCTGGTCTTTGACTGCTCTTTTAAACTCCTGTGCTTCAGTTGAGTCTCCAAAGTCTATTTCATCTAGTTTAGAGTAATCTGCTTTAGGACGCATCTCCTCAGCGTGTAAAGCAATATCTTCTGGATGCACACCTTGCTGTTGCTTCTGTATTATCTTTTTATTGTTTGGATCTGTCTTTATGTCTATCGTAGCAACAGTTTGAGTAGACTCGGTTTGTTCCTCTATTGAAGTTCTAGATGATAGATATAACTCTCTATCGCGTTGACGTGCCTCTTCACTATAAGAAGGGAACGCATCTCCGAGACTTGGGAAGGAATCTAGCACTAAACTTGCGTCTTGCTCTGCTTCTGGGTTATATGCTGCGTTACTTGCTACGGAACTAAACGTTTTAAAGATATTTCTAACCGTAATCTGTGGTGGATTTGTACTAGAGTATCCGCTTCCTTGATTTATGATGTTTACCGCAGTCAAAACTCCGTTACTAAACGTTCCTTCTACCTCCGCAGGGATACCAGTTTTGATGTAAGGAGTAGTTATACTCAATTCTGGTGGTCTTCCAAGTTGATTCCACCCTGATCCTCCGCCATTTGTATCAATAGTTACGTTAGTTACTCTTCCATTAGTAACAGTTGCGGTACAAGAGGGTTGTACTAGCACATTATAGATGTCAGGAGCAGTACGATCAAGAGTTCCAATGGTATATTGAACTGATTTTTCACTAAATTCGTATAATCCACCAAAAAATCCTCTATCAACGACTCCTTTTCCTGCTCTTACTGTAACTTGGTGTGCTCTGTTGCTTGTATATTGTGTATCTTTAGTAAAATTGCTTCCATTTCCATCCAAATAAGCAAAATGGTAAGGGAAAAGACCTTGTGAAGTGTCATAATCACTATCAATAGACGGTCCATGCACTACTTGAGTGATTGTATGACCATTTAGAGTGTCTCCTCGACGTAAAACGTCAGTGATTGACCCAGTTTGACTCTGAATCGAACCCACCGCAGTGATTTTGATGTTCAGTGTGAACGTGGTTGTCGTGTTGTCGGGGTGTGTATGGTCGTGGGTAAGCGAAAAAACGTCGTTTACTGCATAATTTACGCCAGGATTGATGATTTCTTGTATTTGCCACCTCGTTCCAGTGAATGCAACTGTGGATCCCGACTCGTCGATGATCGGTTCGATCTTTACATTCAACTTTAGACCCTGTTTGGCACCAGAGTTCAACTCATAGATGTTAAAAGTACCTGCTGCTTCGTCTCCTGCTTGCCAAGTATTCTGTGTAGAGTCGTAAATGATACCAACACCCTCTCCTTCATTCCATGCATCACTATATGTTACCCCATCATAGGACGCAGAGAGGTCTAGAACACCGTCTGGGAGGGTTGTGGAGAGAGAATCGTACTCAAATACTATTTTGTTACTGTTAGTACCAATACCAAATAAGGTTGGATGAGGGCAATCGGGGTCACCAGTGTAGTCAATATCACTCTCAACAGTATAAGAACAACCTGTGGAAGCGGGGGTACAGGTAAAATTGCTGCAAGGGAAGCAGTTAGTATTGCTAATAGTAATCGGATTAGCAGGATCAGTGTTATCTGTCTGCTCTTCGTTCTCTAACCAGAACGCAGGAGTTCCAATAATACCTGCATTATTGCTCGTATCATACAAATAAGCAAACCAAGTATCACTTCCTTGTATATCAAATGATAGTTGAGAAGGAAAATAGTCGTATATTAACTTCGCACCATTCTGACAAGTAGGATAACAGGTTGCAGAACGAGTTACTCTACCACAGTTTGCACCACTTGAAGGAGTAACAAACCCAGATTGTCCAAAAGATGCCTGTCCCTGAGTTAAACACACACGAACACTATCGTACATGACTGCTTGACCAGTACGATTCGGTACATTTGCATCAACTTGACGTATAATATCCTGAGGATACTCTGTATATGTCAAACCAATCGTCCTATCAGCAGGAAGAGGTTCGTAGTTTAGACATGCATCTGTATCCGAACAAGGATCGGTAATAATATTACCTAAGTAATCTTTTCTTTTACACCCCATTTTCGAGTTTTTCTAATCTTTCGTAGATTAAATCGTAGTTTTCTTTTATATTTAAGTAATCTGGATGATCTTTTGGTTTATAAAGTATTTTATCGTGAATAGGCATCTCTTGAATATACTGTTCAATAGCGTCTAAACGTTTTCCAATCACTTGTAAACATTCATTAACAGTATTTAATGCAGTTGCTACGTCATTTTCACTCATCATTACGTTTCTTGAGAATCATTTCATTATCTATTATATCATAGTCTAACTCAGTATCGCGAAACCATCCTAAATTTTCACAAACTTCGTAAGGGATAGTAAGTATAAGATCACCATAATCATCTTCGTCGAGTTTTGTGGTGAATCTGTGTGACATACTAGATCATAGTTTGTATTTTGGGTTATCAGGATTATCAGTCTTCCAACCGTTCCATAGTGTATATAGTACTTTTGTATCTTTGCAAGAGTTTAGGTTAATGTATAGGTCTGCAAAGGTATACATTCTCGTATCTAGGTTGCCCTCATACTTGATAAGGGATTCAAGTGCCCATGTTCTTAAGTCTTGATCAAAAGGGTAAGATTCCATTTTTTCTCTGGGAAATTTTTTAAAAAATTTTTAAATAAAGGTCGCTTTTGGGTACCTTTGTAGGTTAGGGTAGTTTGCCTTTTTTATTTTAGGGGCGCACCGACCCGCGAGAACCCGCGCCACGACTGCGATCTCAGCGACTGCGAAAACTGTGGTGGACTCGGACTAACTCGACATAAAAAAAGAGAGGGTTGATTGCCCTCTCATTATAGCGTATCTTGTTTTGTTTGTCAACTAGGCAAGTGCTTCAATTTCTTTCTGTGGTACTGTCTCACACTCTGGTAAATCTGTGTGTCCATCTTTTAACCATTTGTTAATGTGTCGTGAAGTGGTAACTGAAAAGAACTCCTCAGTTCTTACAAATCCTCTTCCAAAGATGTAAGCAGCAACTGGTGTACGGTAGGAAAAGAAAATTCTAGCGTCTGCTGTCTCTACCTCTGTTCCGTTTGAGAATACTGGTGTTAAGTTCATTTTAAAATGTCCTTTGTTTGTGTATACATTTATTATACTGTGTGCTTACTCCTCTGTGTGTACTGTGTGTGCCACTTCTTCAACTGTCACACACTGGTCTGTCTGTCTCTCTGTGTGTGGTGTGGTCTGTGTGTGTCCTCTGTGTGGTGTACCGTGTGAGAATATACCCCTCTAGAGAACCCCCTTATATAGACCCCCCAAATAGACCCCCTTATATAAGACCCATAGAAAAACCCCTTCTGATTCCTTACAGTCATATTGTACCATAAGATTCGGATTTTTGTCAACTGTCTCAAAAAATTGTGTTGATATGCTGAAAGGGTTGACATTCGGTAAGTTGCGTGCTAAGACTCCGATTCCTCCACACTTAAAAAGGTATAGAGAACACTTTAAGATTTATTTACATATTTTCGTCATTCTCCGCTAGTCTCCAATATCCCTTACTTCTTACATAATCCCATTCAAAATAAACCAGTTCTTTAACTGCTACCCATACAAGAGTAAAATCCTTATTCATGATATAATGGTTATATCTCCGCATCTTTTATTATGCCCAGTCATCTAAGGTTAAAGAGTTTTTATTGCTCTTCGTCAAATGCCTATTCGGTTTGTCTAATTTTTTCATATCCTTCCATTCTCCAGGAAAAACTAAAACCTTCACTTGAATAATTTTACTTACTGCATTCCTTCCAGTTTTTTCGCATCTATCGATCTCTCTAACAACTAGCGTTATATAATCGCTAGAAATAAAATCGATAAATCCTATATCGTTTTTGCTTTGGTAGTAATCCCCTTTTTTGAAGTCTGGTTTCATATCTTAATATAGGGAAATCGGTTGTTATCAAAGAAAATTAACTTATTATGTGCTAAACATTTCGCATCTAAATGTTCATCATAGATAGCAACATTTTTATTAAGTTGCTCTTCGTTTAGTTGTTTAAGTTCCTCTAATAGTTCCTTATAGGTCATAGTTGCCATAATGTTAGAAGTTTGCTCCGACCATTGTATTAAGTTCCAACTCATATTAAAAACTGTTCTCTTTTATATAGTTATCATGTATTGTTTTTAATCTTCCTATGATGTTTAAAAGTGCTTTCTGTTCTTCGTTTAATGCTCCATATATGGGTATATCCTCCTTAAGTTCTTCGGGGATATGCTCAACTGTTTGATATAGTTCTGTTAGTTCATCATACGATTTGAAGTTTAAGTGCGGTATTGGTGCGGACGTTTTAATGCTCATTTGCGTGACCTGCGGATACATGTATAAAAAAAGTGATTATCTTATATAAAGATAACCACCTGCCCAATCTACATTTTTGGATTGAAACAAGAAATTTCTATGACTTTCGTTTGTAAGATTGTAGCGAACTCCCCTCGCTGGTTTGTTATAACCTGCGGGTTTGAATACCTCGCCTGTCTCTTTATTAATGAAAGCGTGAACACTTGCATCACGATATTCGCCATTTCTGAAATCATTTTGAACGACCTTGAAATACTTGCGACCTTCGTAGCAAGCAAATTTCATTAACTTTTCAGTTCCATTTTCGATATTGCGAAGTTGCTCCTGTGCATAGTCTGATAAGTCTGTTCTGTTTTGAGACTTAAAACTAGTGAAGTTTGTTTCGTGCATTCTGATACGATACTCTTTATAGTTCCTTTCAAGTGAGTCACATAACTGACTTACATAACCGTAAATGTCTGTTTTTGAAAGTTGCATAATAATGTTTGTTGCTTATGTCCTTATTATAGTGGCGTCCGACCCACAAATGGGGGAAGCATGTGACAGTTTGATAAGTGGCACATGATCGGTTGACATTATCATAGGTTTCTGTTCAATATGGGAAAAGAATATAAATCCATAATCTTTGAATGTTGTTTCTTTTCTAAGATAGTTAACTTCTTTAATAGTTCTCATTATGGTATGATCTCCAACTCTTTAAAATCATGACAGGTTACTCTTTTACCTCTATCATTAATCAGGATAGTAAAATTTTCTGTTGGTATAAATCCCTTCCTATCCTGATCGCCCTTAATGTAGTTTATCAAGACTTGATAGTCATTCTTTTTAAATCTGACATTATCGCCAACTCCGATATATTCGGGTTTCTTGTATCTTTGTATAAAGTTCATAAGTATTCTATCTCTCCGTTTTCAACTGCTTCCATGTACTCGCACATGTCAGAATGTGCTTTCTCTTTATTATCGTTGTTTTCTTTCCATGTCAAATCTTTGTATATATCAAATAGTTTTGATAGATTGACCCCTTCCATGTCTGTCCAGTTTGCGACTAGATCAAGTTGACTTTCATCATATCCACCTGACTTAAGACTAGGTGCTGATATAAACTCAAATGCGAGATCGATAAAAAAATGTCTCCCGAACTCTTCTGACTCAATAGTCTGTAATGGTAAAAATTTACCATGTTTGTCGTTTTGGTAATGCTCAAAAATCCAAGTTCTCATTTTTAATAACTCCTATATGGGTGTATAATGTTTGAAGTAGTATCCAATACGTTAGAAGTCAAAATTCTTGCTTTGGTTCTAACGTTGAATGTATTAGTTACTAGTAGAAAAATAGTAAGTAAGAAAAAAATGTTTTTCATTTTGATTAAACTCCCCTTACGTTATTGGATAGATAAGTTTGCTTTGCGTTACAAACATTATCGACTAGATTATCGAAAGTTTGCATATCCCACCCTTTTTGCTGTGGTATGTCTAACTCGTATGCCATCATAACGAGATCATAAAGAAATTCGTATTGTCCTGATGTGACCTCTATGTTGAGACCTTTTTTGTTAGTTCCGTAGATTCCTGACATGAATAAAAGTTTTTGAATGTTTGTTATACTATTATTATAGTGACCAGTTCCCCAAAATAGGGGAACTGTGTGCCACTTTGTTTATTGGCACATGTCCTCAAATCTTTTCTTTGCATGCTTTTCAGCAATCGCTTCTAAATGCTCCATAGGTAACATAATACCCAACTGAATGTTTTTTGCTGTAAGATCGTCTAGAATCTCCTCGTAAAGATTTTCTAGGATTTCTGTGTTAACTGGGTGACTCATAATAAAGTTGCTTGAACTGTGTTTATACTAATATTATAAAGGATAATAACCGATATGGTCAAGTAAGTGGACGCTTTTATAAGTGGCACATTCATACTTGACATTCCTCTCTAGGTAGTCCATACTCATTAAACAAAAATGGGTATTTCTGAGCAATAGCGATTAATGCCTGATAAATCTCTGTTGTAAAAAGTTGCTCGTCCTCTTCGTGAAATTCTGACCATTTTTGTTTGGTATCGTTATAAGATGGGATAGTCCAGTTTTTCATTTTTTAAACCTCCTCTCTGATGTATCCGTTTTCTGCCTTAATGAATAAGTCTAGAGTCTGAATATCGAACTCTGTAAGATCATCAAAATCAACTCCGCCTAACTTGTAGATTCCCCACTCTTCGATCTCTTGAGTGAACTCTGACCAGTTAGCACAACAACATGCCATATTTTGTAAGTTGTCATCAAATAGGATTCTCTGTTTGATTCTGTTTGTTGGTTCTGTGTAAACTGTTGTAGAGTTCATAATAATCTTTGTTTGTTTATACTATTATTATAGTAAAGTGAATACCCAAATGGGGGAACTATGTGACACTAATAAAACTGTCACACAACTGGTTGACTTTCTTCTATATCTGTGATTTCATGATCCTTGACTTCTATACCATAAGACTCATAATAAAAATCTTTGAGTCTGTCAATATAGTCCTGTCTGTCTGTTGCTTCGATATTATTAATATCAAAGACTAAAGTAACTGTTGATGTAAACTCTTTCATTTTATTTGAATGATGTTAAAGAATGTGGTCTGTTTTTTTCATACTCTACACTTCTGAGAGTATAGGGTTGAATGTAGTTTTTTACATCTTCCCATAGTTCAGAATCATTTTTAGAAGTCCATAGTCCAAGACCGTTATCGATCTTGAACTGTATATCCTCGTCTAGTGATTCGTAGGTATCGATATGTGTTACTAATAGCATTACCAAGTACCGTTTTTGTGATCGTAGTTAAACTTGTCGAGTAAAATGTCTCTTACTCTCTCTCTGTCTAGAGAATCTCCGTCTCCCCAAGTACAAAACTCGAAATCGTCATTGTCACATTGCTCAAGATATACGATAGTTGCCTGTAGTATATCTCTTTTTGTTAATGGTTGACCTTGATAAACTAAAGGATATAAAGGGTCATTCTGTCCATAGAATGAATCAACATAATCAACAAAATCATCTATTTGTCTTTTTGCTGTTACTAGATCGAGAGGTTGCATAATAATGTTTGTTGTTTGTATTCTTATTATAAGGTATTTTGTACCCTATGCGAGGAAGTGTGTGACACATATCTAACTGTCACACACGCTATTGATAAAGACACCTCGATTTGTTAAAATGTCCTCGATCTTTAATAAAATAGGCACGATTTTTGAATCGTCCATTTCTTCATAATCACTAATATAATCATCAAGTGATTTGTGAATAGTTTTTAGTTCTTCGTTAGTAAACATTATGCTCCCTGATAATGTGAATAACTTTGAGCATGCTGTACTTTCTCAAATACACTCATTTGTTTTTCTGTTAGGGGCATATCCATATCCCTAAGAATATCATACAGTTTAATAAACTGGTATGCTTCATCATAAGTTAGTTCTAAATCTATCATGCTGTTACCTCTGGTAGTTTTACTGAGATTGATGGAACTATCTCTGCATTCGATAGTTTATCGAACTCTGGATAAAATAGATCATCTAAAATTTTTTCAGATAATACTTCTTCTGCATCTGTCATATAAACTCTATATGATCTGAATGCTGAATAGACTAGGTTGTACTCTTCTCTGGTCATAATGATTTTTGTATGTACTCTTTAATAATAGAGGATAATAAGGTTGAATGGTAAAACTATGTGACAGTAATATAACTGTCACATGTACTGTTTACTTTTCGTATAATGGATAATATACTTCCTTATCAACTGCATCTTTCATTACTTCATACATTGAAAACTCTGGGTCGGATAAATCTTCGCAAGTTGATAGGATACTGATAACCTCTTCCATAAGGTTAACAATCATTTTTTCTTTTGGTGTGCTTTTGTAAGTTTTTCTCATTAGTCTGCATTAAGTGAAAATGTGATTTGGAATAGATCGGTAAAATCTTGATAGTCAGTTACAACAAGTGGGCATTGATTTAACCACTCTTGAAAATCCTGATAACGTTGCTCAAGTTCTTGCTCTCTAGTCATTAGTTCTCCTAAAAGTAAATGTTCCCTCGTGATCTTTTGTTACTGCGTCTATTTGCCAGATATATTCTCTAGGGCAAGTTGTTAACCACTCTTTAAACGGTTTATCCAAAGAACCAAAGTTCTTAAGATTTTGTATTTTTTCTTTAGTGGTCATTAGTCAAATCTCCTATCTTCTAAGATTGACCAGTAAGTACCATAAGAATAAACTTGTCCATCTACTTCAACATCATAAGGATAAAATCCAAAATGTTTGAAATGGTCATTGACGTATTCTTGAATAAGTTGTTTAGTTGTCATCTTGAAAATCCTCTTCAACTACAAAGCGAACATAAGTTAACCCTTCAGTTTGTTGTACAAATGAAGCATCAAGATTATTCTGAATAACAAAATCAGTAATCAGTTTTTCTAGTTTTGATCTGGTCATTACTGTAACCCCTCTGGAATAGTAAAATTTCTCAAGAATACGAACTGGTAGTTCTCTGACTCTGCAATGTTGTCTAGGACGCACCACTCTTGAAATAATGCTTTTGCATCTTCTAGTCTGTCCTCGTCAGTTGCTTTTTCTATTGCCTGACCTATACTATCGCCCATATTGTCGATAGCATATTCTCTTTCAAGTTGAATGTCCATAAGAATAACTGTTGTGATGTCCTTATTATAAAGGTAACGATAAGATTTTTGCAAGTGGTTGTGTGACACTTTATAAACTGGTACAGTTCCACTTGATTTTATTTTCCTGATTTGCTATACCAAAACAAATCTCACACATACAATCGACTTTAGGATAATGCTCTCGCCAATCGTAATCCTCTTCACAAAAATCTCCGTCCCAATAATAATAAAGATTAGGTTGATAATCTGGTAATGCTTTAATAGATGGTTCTCCGTCAGTATGCTCATCATTAAAGTTGCCACAAACGTCACATAATGCCATTATGCTAAAACCCCCTCAAGTGATAACTGTGTGTCAGCAAATAGTTCTTCTTCAACATCTTCGATTTGTTCATTGAACTCTCCGAAATCTTCAGTATAATCTGACCAACCATAATCGCCATCTTTGTAGATTTCAATAGCATGTTCCTTACTTCTTGCTTCAATAGTGTAAGTTCCATATTTTTCAAATTTTACGTTGATGTAAAATCTTTTTAGTGTTGATGTTTTCATTATGCAATCTCCTGATCGATTAAATCTGCAATGTATTCATTTTGTTGTGACCTATCTTGATTGATAAGTTTGTTAAGTACTTTGTTAGTTACTTCCTTTTCTACTTCGATTGAAGCGAACTCATATCCAAAAGTTTCGATCACTCTTGCAATATCTGATCTAAGATCATTATACTGCAAAACAAATCTTACTTTGTCTGGGCATTGGTCTAACCAAGATGCAAATGCTACGTCCATAATAAATCTGTTTGATATGTGTTCATTATAATAGTATGATTATTCATCTTGCAAGTCATGTTGTGACACTTCTTCAACTGGCACATCATATTCATCAAAGTTGTCCATATATGTTAAACCTAGATCAGGGTCAAAATATTCTTCCATTATGGTCTTACCTCGTATTTTAAATGTTCAGCGTGATAACCGATAAAATCAAATATTCGATTTCTTAGGTCATCTTCATTATATGCTGTCCATCTACCTAGACACCTTTGGTGCATCACATACTCCTCTTCGGGTGTAAACTGTAGATCGGGGTCTCCGTCTCCAACTTCAGATAAGTAGAGTTCGATTTCTCTTACTTGATAGTTTTTTGGTTTCATTAGTATCTGTCCTTGATTCTAGATTTTTTGAAATCGCAATCTGCATACTCTTTGACCTCTGCAACTACTTCATCATAATGATCTTCCCAGTAGTTTTTTGCTTCATCAATAAACTCTGCATCAGGCATATTTTCATAGTATGTGTCAAGATCGTCCATAACGTATGCAACTAAATCTTTAGTTGACATATTATCAACATATCTTTCTACCATAAAAGATTTTAGTTCTCTTATTTGGTTATGTGTCATACCAAATAACTCAAGTTTGTTTTTGTCGTTTTGATTCATTTTGATCTCCTAGTTTTGATATTCTGCTTCGCTTACAAAATCCCATAAGCGTATGAAGTTGTTTAACCAACCGATTTGACCATCATGAAGTTTGATCTCTCCAATATGATGTGCATGTAACATGTCACTAGCATCATACTGTGGTAGGTTATGCTTAGTTAGATAATCTTCGTAGATAGTAACTAAGAAGTCAATAGGTTCTTCTTGCTTCATGAACATTTGTTCGTAAAGGTTTTGAGTTGGAAGTGTCATAATAATGTTTGTTATGATATTCTTATTATAAGGTGTGCAACACCGATTACAATACCCAAGTGGTACAGTTTCTTAACTGTCATACTCAACATTGCTCTCTAGTTCTTGATCGTATAGTCTCATTGAAAGTTCTGCGTTTGATACGTCATAACCTTCTCGATTCATAGCGATCTCGATTATGTTCCATATTTTATGAAGTTCATCATCTTCTAAGAATGTTTGAACTGCATAATAATGTTCTGTGTCACAACTCATGATAAAAATAATAAAATGACGAGAGGAAACAAAACATAATCAACTGCTTAAGTTCGACTTAAATGGGTTCTTTATTTGGTGGTAATGCTTCCACCGCCCAACCTTGAAAGTCTTACGTTGATAGGTTTGTTTCCCCACTATTAATATAACATGCTATTTAATTTTGTGTTGTATTAGTGGTCACTTATACAACTGTCACACCTTCCTTGACATTGTATAGTAGAATCTCTTTTGCCTTCTTTGCCACATGTCCAGTATCAGTTTTCTTTCTTCTCCCTGCTGTATATGTTATATCAAAGTATGCTACATTCAGATTATGTTTTTGCTTTTCAAAAAAATCATCATCTGCCCTGTTTGCCAAAAATACCTGTGGGCATTGACTAGCATAATCTATTAACTCTAGTAAATCTTTATCATTGAACTCATGTCCATAATCAGCATAAGATGTCCTGTAAGGGGGGTCAAAAAAATGAAATGCGTACATCTTACTAGGGGGTGCTTTGACTTCTTTCCAATCTTTAGATGTTATCTCTACCTTTTGCAATGCTTCACTCCACCACTTAACAACTTCTTTATCGTAAACAGTATCCTTTTGATTAAGAAGTCCACTAGGTGTACCGTAACGTCCATTAGTATTCTGATTGATTTGATATATGCCATTGAATCCTGTTTTCATCAGGAAATAAAGAGTAGATGCTTCCTTGACTTCACTCCAACTACTATAGTCAAATGCGTGTGCATGTCTGACCTCGAAATAATATTTCTTTCTATCTTCCTTACTGAGTGGTATATACTTCTCTTGATATTCTTCCATGTGTTTAATAAACTGAGAATGATTATCTCTTATCATTCTGTATATTCTCATGATGTCTGGGTTAATATCATTAATCAATACATACTCTGGTCTATATCTTTTCATTACATATATGAACATAGCACCACCACCGAAAAATGGTTCATGATAATGAGTGACATAACTAGGCAAGTAAGGTTGATAATGTTTCAATAATTTTGTCTTACCGCCCGCCCACATGAATAATGGTTTCATAATAGTTGCTTAAACCAATCTCTTAATGTTTGTTTGAACTCTTGTTCTGTTGGATTGATAATAATAAATGTTCCGTTATACTTCATTATATCATACATTGTGCCTGTTGCACCACCACCCCATCTATCTGTATCAAATGTATATCCTTCTCCACTACATGATAAAAAGACTTGACTAGGTTTAAAGTTGAAATATACTTGATACTTACATGCTCTCTCACATGCGTTTCTATGATCTTTCTGATATTTGTTCTCACATACTCCTACTATCTTACCATCATAAAATATTATTCCACCGTCACTAAGGATTTCAGTAGATGTACCGTCCATGCGTTTAGCATTTACAACATTCTCTTTTCCGATTATATCCTCTGTGCTTACTCCCTTGACTATTTTCCATTTATCATCTATAGATTTAAACTCATTAAAAATTTCATCTACTAGAGATATATGTTTCTCCTCTGAGATAAAAGACTCTTTAGTAGTAAAAGAGTCTGTGCCTTTTTTTGCTGTCATTTTAAGATGCGTATGCTATTGGGGGTAACCCTTCTTTGAATATGTAATCAACAATAGACTCAAGTCTTTTAGCAATCTTATCGCCATACTTGTTCTCTGTTGGTACTGTAATCTGTCCACTTGATTTCTTATAGAACTGCCAGTTACCAATAGTCAACTGACCATTAGAAATAGCGTCTCTGTCATCTTTGTGAACTCTGATAACACGACCAATAGTTTGTGCCATTTCGATAGTTGGTAGGTTTCTCAATAGTATTGTATGAGTGAGTCCATTGACATTGATACCCTCTGATAGTATGCTGTAGTGAAATATAATAACCTTACGATTATTATCATTACCATACTGAGTAAGAGTATCAAAAAACTCTTCTCTACCTACCTTCTTACCATTGATGATAGCACCATACTTTGATGTGATATGTAAGACATCATAACCGTTATCATACAAATAGTCAAGTATAAATGTCCTTGATAACATACTGTTTAACACTCTGGTACTAGGACTAGCAACCAATACTTTCTGTCCATTGTCTCCGAATGAATCAAGAATGTCCATTAAATTTTGTGCATCAACTTCATGTGCATTCTCTTTGTTTCTCTCTGTCTTACACTCAAATGGAACTACTTTAGGCGGTAGTATAGCACCAGTATCAATAAGTTCCTGTGCTTTTACATTACATAATGTATTACCCCATATCTTAGTATTGTTCATACCTCTTGCCTTAGATGCACCTCTACCCAACTTAGGTGTTGCTGTAAATGCAAATCTACGGTATGCAATGCCAAATGACATTCTAGCAACCGCTTCAAAGAAGTTCTTGCTAGTACCATTGTGTGCTTCATCATAGTAGATAGTATCAACTTCTACATCAACTGCATCACATACTTTGTGAAGTGAATGATATGTTGTAAAGATTAGAATGTTCTTTGTGCTGTTGTTTACCCACTCGTTTAACTCGAACTGGTTTGTAGTAGAGAAATGATGTGTCTCTCCTGAGTGAACATGTGCAATGTCAAGACCAAACTTTGAGTTCTGTTCTGTGATGAACTCTGTGAACTCTGCACATAACTGATTTGCTAGTAGTATGCGAGGTGCAACTACAACAATAGTCTGTGATCTAGGTAACTGGAACTGTTTGATAGCATCAGCAATCATAACATAAGTCTTACCGCCACCTGTAGGAACAATAATCTGTCCGTATGGTGTCTCTTGCATTGAATCAAATGCTCGCTGTTGATGTGGTCTCAACTTCATAATAAAAAAATGACATAACGTCTCAATACAACTATTATGACATAAAAAAACCGCCCTGTCAAGGCGAGTGGGCGGTTTTAAAACTGGTCTAGTCTGGAATCATATTTCGACATATCCTTCGACAGGATTGAGTTTGGTTTTGTTCTGAACATTCAACTATGCAATCGAAATAGTCATTCCAGAGATCAGAGTTGTATGTTTCAGAAGTGAAGTTGTAATATTCTGGTGTCTGTTTATGATTCATCTTTAAACTCTTTAACTTTACTTCATAACATAGAAGTTTGGGTTCATTGGTCTCTCTCCAACTCTGCTATTATTTATTGTGATACCAATAGATTTGAGAGTTTTAGTAACAAGAATTAATGCCTAGATGCCTTCATGTTTACAACATTCAACAGTACAACTCCAACCATTATCACTAACATATTGCATTATCTCTGCCCCTGTTGACATGTTGTTGGTCACACACTCCCCTCTTTTATTATGGTAACCATGTATGCTACAATCCCACCATGAAATACGAAAGCAATCCATTTAATATATGACCTCCCACATTGGGTCATCAGTAGGGTGTACCCAAAACTGAATACCAGTATTAGGTTGATAAACATGCCAATCATGTAACTTTTCATCACAATACATGTATCCATCACGTTTCATGTGATAGACAAACATTTCCTGTGCTTCTCTGTTACCCTCTCTGGGTACTAATCTAAGACGGTGTGCATTCATTGTATTCTATTTGAATAATTTTACTTGACTTACCTGTTGAATCTGCTTTGGTAAGTTGAGTCATCTTACCACCCAACTGAGTAGTAATACCTCGTAGTTCATGCAAGAGTTCCTCTTCTAGTTCCTCTGCAATGTCATGATGCCTGTCAACTCTCATTAGTATGAATGGTCATCATTACCTACACATACATCATCAAAACAGACAGCGTAGGATAGTTCTTCTCTCCAATAAGAATAATATATCTTATCCCAAATGAGATCGAACTCCGACTCATTTAAATTTTTGAATAAACATTTGTCATTCAAATAAATGTGATACGTTGCCATTTCTTTTGGTGCATAGGTTATGTTTGGTTGCCTATCGTTGTGTGTTTCGTAATCTCCTGACATTAGAATAAATCGTTAAGTGCGTCTGTCTCTGAACCTAATACAGATGATACCCAATCATCTTCCTGTTCTTGTATGCAATCATACAAAGGTAGATTATCCAAATCCACCTTTTTGTTCCTTTCTTGAGTCTGATTCAATTTTTTCATAGTCACGTTTTGCTTTTTTGAGTTTGTGTATTTCCTCTTCAGTATAGAGGAATGGGTCTTTCATAGATGCTTTGAGTGCCTTTTTAATGGATTTAATAACTCCAATAACAGGTACGCTTCTATTGATGTTAGGTGTAATCATAATCTATGGTCTCAATGGTGTGGGGTCACGTTGTGACTCTTCTTTAGTTGGCACAACAAATAAGTTGCCTGAGAATGTAATACGAGGTTTATCATTCTTGTTGGGTGCAACATAATGTGCATAGTGTGATGGAAATATTAATATGTCACCTTGCTTCACCTTCGGTGTAATCACTGGACTACAGGGTAGTTCAAATATATGCACTAATCCTGCTTTTTTGTATTTAGAATGGTCATCATACCAAAAACGAAACCCAACATCATTATCGTCAGGAATGTCATACAAATATACAATACTTAAGTTACAGTAAGGTACTTCATGAGTATGGTACTCTTGGAAGTGTCCAGTATCATATTTGTTTGCCCATGCGTCCTGTGGAATGATCTCAATATCTGTTGTTGGTTTTAACTTTTCAATAGCATCATCTATGCTGTCTCTTATACAATCTAACCATTGATTCCAGGGTAGATTTGCATTTGATTTTGATTGAAATGTAGTTAGACAGTTACAATCCCATGGACTTTCGGTGTATATAATATCATCATACACTTGCGAGTCAAATAATGTTTTGATTTCTTTCTGTGTTTCTTCAGATAGAGTTGAATGATAATACCACTTAGGGCAAAACATTTCAATCGTCATAATTTATAGAGTTCATTTAGATGTAGTTTTTCAACACATGATCTTACATAGTCCATCTGTGTTTCGTATGTGTGTTTGTCAAGTGTTTTGTTCGCAAAGTATTGTTTCTGTAAACTTGCGACATATTTAATAAGTGCATTCTTTAGTAAGGTCTTTTCTTCTAGACCAAACATTGCTGAGTGGTAAAGGTATGACATTTTACTGAGGTTTAATTGCCTGTAGTTTTGCTGTTTCTATTTCGTCACTCTCATCAGCATAAGTGTGATGTGTGACTTCTCTTAATGTCTTGAGATATTCCAATACATGTTCTCTGATCTCCATGAGTTCATTGAAACAATCTTGGTTGTAGGCACATGCTCTTAGTTTATGGTCAGGTTTTAATACTGACTCTTGAAATAGAGTTAATGCTCTATCGTATTTAATCTCAGGTGTTTCTTTACCTATCATTTTAATACTGTGTTGTATATTCTATATCATAATCCATAAATGAACAATCGTCAAACATTTCTAAATCTTCTTCAGCATCTTTAATCATCTGCGTAAGTGTTGAATCTTCTTTTACTTTTGCGTGCTTTGTTTTTGCTTTGGTAGTCATAAGAGTCCTCGGAAAAAGATGATTTAGAGTTACGAGATCTTTTATCTCTGATTGATTTGCCATAAGAGTAGTTGCCTTTTTCGCTTCCACCCCTTCTGAATGTTTTACCCATTGATAGATAATAGACTATAGTTTATATAGTTGAAGTATGATTATACTTCTGTATGTGATGCTACTTGTTTAGCATATTTAACAAGTTCTGACACATGATCGTCTTCTTGAGTCTGAACTGTATATAATAAGTCATCAAAAACATACCCGACCCCCTTTAAGAAATCAGATGTCTTGTCAACTACATCTTTCAGTTCATCATTAGTGAACTCTTTTGTTGTGTTTGTGCCATCGTCATCAATGGCAGTTAAAATAAATGAGGGCATTGGTATAACCAAATGAACCCTCATATAATAGCAAATTTTTAAATGTTTGTCAAGTCTTTGGATATGCTGTTTTCGTACTCTTGATACCATTATACCATATTCCTGTCTTTGCGTCTTCCCCAAACTTACCATCATCTATGTCATGCCAGAGTTGATCTAACTGATCTGCGATATTATTATATCCTTCTTCTCTCCTGAGAATAGTATAATCTGGTGTGAAGTCTGGTTTTGCTGTGATCTGACTTCCTTCTGATGCTGTAGAGTCATATTCATAATCAATAGAACCCTTTGTACTATCCCAAGTTTCAGGACCTGCGACCCATTTATAGTTGGAATGTACTTCCATCTTTTTTGCTTCGTCATCAACAATGTCTAGAACAACTCCGTTTGCTCCAGTATGTGCTGATTCTACTAGTGAAAAATTTGCCATGTTCTTAAGAATAACTGTAAACGATTACGCAACCCGCACCACCGTCAGATGAGTTCTCTGCGTTTTGAGAATAATATCCCCAACCTCCACCAGACCCCCATTGACCTGCTGTTATGTTGTATGTTCCTCCACAACAATGATGGTTTGAACCTGGTTTATGCCAGAATGATGAACCTCCACCACCTTCTCTGTTGTGGTCATGTGACATTTCTCCGCCACCACCAGGAATATTGATGTCTCCACCAGTAGCAGTTCCACCATGTCCACCTTCATATGGACTATCTGATTGACCACCTGCTCCACCAGTAGCAGTACAATATGAACCGAATGATGATGTGCCACCTGTGCTACCTCGTCCACCGTTTCTTGCTCTTCTGCCACCACCACCATAAGAATATGATACGCTGTTTACTCCTGACACATCAATCCATCTGATAGAGGTGCCACCACCTCCACCACCACAACCTCTGTAGTTGTTATCATTGATTCTTGCACCACCGCCACCACCAGTTACATATACTAAAACATTACTACAACCACTTGGTTTAGTCCATGTTCCACTTCCACTTGATGTGCTATATGAATCATGAGTTCCGTTCTGTGATGTATATACGTTTAGTGCTAACAATCTTCCTTCCATCAACTGAGGAACCCATTGCGAACCATTATACACGATAGAATGATTTGCACTAGGACTTCCTGTCAACATTGCAGTTATAGTACCTGCGGGTGCTGAGTTTAAGGTTGATGAGTCGCCAGTAAACTGTGTAGTGCCTACGTTTAATGTGCCTACATTGAGTTGTGACATAAAAAAATACCTGTAGTCCTTACCACAGGTATTTATACAGTTTGACTACAGCAATCCTTTTTCTTGATCTTCCTTTGCTTCTTTCTCTTCTAATGCCTTCTGTTTCTTAAGTTGTCTATTAGTCCAGATACCTACTGCTATGATACTTAAGTATGTAAGTGTATCATCTAACATAACAAGAAAGAATATTGTTGATCCACCAAATCTGATCCACTCTGGAAATGGTTTGATTAATCTACCACCTATCCTACGAAATTGTGCTTCAAACTTAAAGTATAATATGATGAGTGCTGTGATAACAAACTCACTATATGGTACAACAAAGTAACACGATAAGAATATAAACAAAGGCCAGTAGTGCCTTTCATCAATTTTTTTAACAAGGTTTAAGTACTTGTTGAATAATTTTTTAAACATAGTTAAAGTTGATTACCATACGGAAAGAAGCATTTGTTGTTGATGTTCCTGTGTGTTTCATACCATTTGGAAATGTAACTAATCTGTTGGCAATGGATTCTACCTTAGTGCCATCTTCAAAGAGTGTGTAACCATCACAGGTATTCATATAATAGATAGAAGTTTTGAGATAGTCTCTGTCTTCTGCATCTAATATATCAATGTGCATACCATGTTCAACTAATGTATCAGTTCCCATGATAAGGTTTGCTTTGATTTTGATTATAGCACAGGGTTGTAACTTCTGTAAAATAGGATATAAAAGTTTACAAGACTCGTCAGGTGTATGTCTTTCATAGAACATATGAGTCATCTGTAGGTTACGATGCTTATTATCCTTTGTGTCATCTACAATCTTAGACGCATTCCACGGAAAATAACTGTCCAGTAATCCATGATATATTGCTTCAAACTCTGAGAGTTTGATAAACCTGTCTGATATTGTTATGTCACTCATTTTTCTATTACTACGAGATGTACACCATTCCAGAAATCATTTGCATCTTCTGATGTCTCTGTAAGTATAGTTCTCTCCCATATAATATTCTTATCTTTGGTGAACTCTTTTGTTTTGTCCATCACCCCTTCAAAGTTTGCATCATCAACTACCAGTATATAATCTTTGTCTGCATGTTTGTGTATGTGTTCTAAATTTGGAACCATGTCATGATCGTTGGTAGCATCATAAAATATAACACGAGGGGGATACTTAGGATTGAACTCAACTGCCTGTATAGGTTTAACTGAGAAACCAATAGAGCAATCAGTATTCATCCATTTTTCTGCATTCTTAATGAACTCATCAACTGGATTTGTTATATTCTCATATGGTTTATGTAAGTCTTTACGTTTAGGTTTTACCACTTCGTCTTGAAAGTCATCAATAGCATATGCCTTGACCGCACTATTTCCATACAGAGCAGCAAATACTGTACTACCCATGTATGAACCTGCATCTACATATACAGTGCCACGTTCCTGACATAAGTTGTTAAGTAAATGTCTGACTTTATTTGATGACAGACCTAAGACATCATATCCTTTTGGATTGAAGTTAGATTTGTTATCAACAGCAGCATCAATAGACCTTATTGCAAGATCAACAAGTGGATTCATTTCCTTTCGTTTTTGCTTCTTTAACCTAGATTCTAGCACAGATTCACAATAGTTGCAATCCCAACAATCGAACCTACAAGATTTTATTTTCTCTCGCCAGATATTTATAGGTGCTTCTGGCATCTCCACGTCGTCCATGTACTCACTAAATGTTGGTTGCATCATTTCATCATGATTTGCCCATCTTTCTATGATGTCCATAGATTCCTTCAATCTCATAGCATCTTCTCTGCCATGTAACTTGAACACATCAATACCTGCATCTAGGAACTCTTCCCAATCCTCTCTCCATGGCGGAATGTTTGCTGCTTTAAGTTCACTAGCAGGGTCATACTGTTCCCAACGTGAGCATGACACACGACTTATAGTGCTATTGAAGTATTGAGGGTCACTCCCTACTCTTGTTGCATTATATTGATAATGCTCTGGCATGATAGGGCAACCACCCCAACAATGTTCATTTGCCAAGAGTGATAGCATTATGTCATTACCTTTACTGTGACAATATTTCTTTGCTTCTACAATGCGATCTAATAATGGTCTATCTCTCATCACATCACGATCTAAATTTATATAATGAAACCCTGCACTTGCAAGTGACACTATCTCATTTGGTTTAGATGCTTCTCTGAGTATAGTATTCTTTATCTCTAACTCTGGATATTCCCGTTGTATCTGACCCGTAGAGACCCATGATGTATGAGGTATCGTTGCACACCTTACACCATTGTCATATAGAAACTTAAAGTTCTTGATGAACTCATCTAAGTTCTTTTGATCTGGTCTGACCCATATATTATTAAAGGTTGCTGATAATGGTATGCCTGTCTCTTGTGCTATGTAAAGAGCATTCTTTACAGCACCTTTTGCATCATTATCAGTACGAAAAACATCGCCCATTGCATCTTGCATGAATGGGGGCATTCTCGTAGTAAAATATAGGTCGTATAGTAAATTAGAGTGTTTCTTTAGAAAAGGTATAAAGTCACTATCAATAAACTCAGGACTGAGTTTCGGATTGATCGGAAGACTGAAGACTCCTGTCCTTAAGGTTGTTGTGTGCATAATCTGATAAGACACCTGCTGTGTCAAATAATTGGGGTGGTTTTCCGTCTAACATTTTTTCTACTCTTTCTTCTGCTGCTTCTTTAATACCTCCGATGGATTTATTAACTGCAGTAGAATATGTCATAGCAAGATCAGTAACTGCTGCTTGATCTTCTGGTGCCATCTGCAAGATAGATTCCAAGTTACCTGCTTGGATTCTACCAGTAGTTAGCAAATCTATAGCACTCTGTTTACCCATACGAGCAATCCAATACTTATGCTCTTCCATACTCTCTAACTCTTTGTCTTCTAATATCTTTGTGATCTCATCTGGGTTACTAGTTCCTGCCTTTGCTTTGATGATGTCAAACAAACCATTAAGTTCTTCTTTGCATTGGTGGATTTTATTTAACCATATTTGTTTATCAAGATACAATAACTCTAGTTCATACTGTCTATCAACCTTATGAAACTCATCTTTCTCTTTATCACGAGCAGCAGTAACTCTAGCAATGTCATTAAGACAACGCTTGAACTGTATAGTAGTTTTTTGCAATGCGTTAGTTCTACCCTGTATCTCCATCATTGCTTGACGTATTTGTCTGTATGGGGATACTTGTGAGTTTACAACAAAGTATTCGTTTTGAAATTTAGTTTGACCGAAGTGTTGTTGCTCTGACCATGCCATCAGTGCTTCATCAAACTGGTCTACATCATATTCACTTATATGTTTTAAATCTTCTAAAGTCTCTCTGATATGATAATCAGAACTTAAGTCCTCCTGAGTAGTCGAACTTAACTTTTCGTTCGATGTTTCCTGTTTCTTCATTGGTTGTGCATCTTCCATATTCAAGGCATTGTGTATTAGACATTGCAATGCTGAAGTAATCTTCAAGCACTACATTTAAGTCACGAACAGTCGTACATCCAGTTACAACATGGATCATCTTTTGTTCTGCAACTGCTAAGTCATAGAGTTTAGTTTTAAACTCTGCTTGTTTATCAACTATTTTAGTCGCAAACTGCAAAGTTGTCAAGTCCCTGACCTCTGCTAACTTATGTATAAGTTTTGTCTCAAAAGAATTATCAGCAATATATGCGGTTGCCTCACATATTTGATCTACCCATGTTGCTTCTTCAAGTGTAGAAAACTTAGTCATAAGAAGATTATGTCTGTGTTCAAACTCCTCTTGAATCGCTAGGGTCATCACATCTATCATGAAAGGAATAACATAATCTGAATATATTGTATCATCTATGACTTCTTTTTCTTTATTTGTAGTTCCTTCTTCATTTACACCATAGGCGGATCTCTGGAATCTAATCTCTCCCCAATACTTATCTCCCATAATACCATGTTTACTGGGATACCTAAGATAAGTTATGTGCTGTGGTATGAATTTAAAATATTCGTCTGCAAGATGATAGGATTCTAATCCCAAATAAGTTCCAACACGGATACCCCACTCCCCTACCTGAGGATATTTCTCGACATCTAAAACGATGACGTCATTTGAAGTTGTGCTAATCATTAGTAGTTAGGAATGTTTGTACCATAATCGTAGTTGCCCTGTCCTGATACAGAACTAGCGGACGAACAGTGTGCTGATGACATACCACCATGTCCTGTTGGGGGTGAGTTTCCACCTAAGTTGTTGTAACTATCACTGTTGTAGTTAACTTTGAATGTATTATTGTTCTGTGAACCATTATAGTTACCTAAACAATATCCTTTTCTCATACCCATTTCAAAGTTTTCTTCACCCATATTACCGAAGTTAAGACCTCTAACTTGAATACCAGTAAGGTCATTACACTTCTGGTTACCGTTCTGGTTGTTATTACCTGTACCAACGTACATATGTCCTAACATACTAGGAAGAATTTTCTTCCAACCATCACCACCTGGTCCGTGTTCCCATGATACCCATGATTCTGTCTTGAAGAATTGACCTCTTCTAGTTCCTGATCTCTTAACCCAACCATAGAGTCTACCATGTCCACCCCATGTAGGGTCATCGCCACCATCATCAAAGTTTGGTGGGAAACCTGAGGTTCTCATAACCTCTGTTTTCAAGTTGAACACGTCAGTTCTTGAGTTACCACCACCATATAGGTATGAATATCCACCTGCAAACACATGATCTTGGTGAGAACCCATTGAACCTCTGTTCACCGTCATATTCCACTGTGACTGATGAGTCACACCAGATTCAGTTGACATTGACATTGCGTTGGTATATGTAGAGGAACCTCTATATGTGTTCTCCATAGAGTGAAAGAAGTGCCTAGTATCATGCCATGATCCTGACATGTAAGCACCTGATCTGTCTAAAATATCTCCTAAGTTTGTTGATGTATCTGTAGAATGAACTGTTCTATTAACATTATTCCATGGCGAACCATTTTGGTATCCACCACCAACATATCCATGTGTCCAAATTCTTGCTGTTGACCACCCTGTATCGTTCTCTCCATCAAATGACCAGTATGCGTTAGTTCCGTCTGATCTTAATAATGCTCCAACTGTATATGATGCTGAATATCTGTTTGTAGATTGATCTGGTAATGAACTACCTGCTCCTGCAATAGGACCCCATTGAACTGCACCTGCATCTTGATCATATGAGTATCCTTCAAAAGTTCTATCTGTACTATTATATCTGAATAATCCTTCTACTGGTGAACCTGGTCTTTCGGCTGTAGTTCCTACTGGAACTTTCATACCGTCAGTACCTGCAATATCTAAGGTGAAACTGGGTGATGAATCATTAACACCGATTCTGTTGTTGGAAGAATCAACATAAAGAGTTCCAGAATCAAAATTAAAGTTGCCAGACGCTTCCAGTTGAAACTCTGCGGTTCCACCTCCACCTGCTAGGGATACAACTTTATCAACGTTTAATTGTGACATTCGTGACTTTTTACTCCTTCCTTGTTATTTATGCAGGTCGAACAAGTACACAACCTCTTTTGAGATATGTATCTTCGTTTGACGTTGCCTGATCTGAGTGTATGACAATATGCATGTTATCACTATAAGTTGTTCCTAAATCAACGGTGAACCATGCATCACCATTAAATACGTTCGGACCTGTGCCACCAGAGTTATCTCCTGGCTGTACTGTAAAGTTTCTCACATATTCTGAGGTATAACTGTTTCCAGACCTAGAGAAACATGTGTATCTGTTACCCATAAAACCACCTGGATTATTACCACCTGCAACGTGTGTAGGTTGCTGACCTGCTGTTGATGGGCATGAGTTACTATCATTGTTAGAGATAGCAGTGTAAAAGGTAAAGATGTGCTGACCATCGCCAGATTGTGAGTTGTCACGCATGATCGTTAGACCATCACCAACTCCTGACGAAATATTTAGGAAGTTTCTACCGTTCTGACCATCATTAGAGTAGTAGTTATAAAGGTTCATTCTCATCTTCACATAACGATATGTGACACCTCTATTACTAAAAGTTGCGTATCTAAAGTCAGATCCACTTACATTTCTGTAATAACCCCATGTTGAGTTATATGCAAAGTTACCTGTAGGAGTTGTATCTCCTTGGTCATTTAAGTTCTGTCCTGATAATGCTGATGCGTTAGTAAAAAATGCAGCACCACCGCCACCCCAGTTACCTATGAGAATATAATACGGGTGACTGTTGATCGGTACAAAGTATCTACGGGTTGTACCATCTAAGTTCATATAGTAGTTACCATCTGCAGCAACACCTGCGTCCATCAATTCTTGAACATTTGCTGCTGCCTGTGCAGGAGTACTACCATTATTACCACCTGATGATGCTTTTACAATCTGCAACCATGCACTACCACTCCAAACCTCTACCTGTAATAGTTCACTATTAAACCTTATCATTCCTGTAAATGGAGAAGAAGGTCTTTGTGCTGTAGTTCCTACTGGTAATTTGAAATGTGATAATGGATTTAAACCTAGAGTACCATCAATATTCAAAAGTTCTCCATCATCAACTTTGATCTCAAAGTTGTGATCCGCAGGTGCATTTAGTTCATTAACGTTTAGAGTACTCATGTCTTATGCGTAGAAGAATAACCAGTACATATGGTTTTCGGAGCCAGGATTATTTATTCCCCAACTACCAGACCAGTTTGGTTCTGGGAAGTTTTGATTTGAATAGTTATTACCAGTGTTACCTACCCACGCATGGTGTTCAACGTTACATCCATTTGATGAACAACCAAGTGCGTTAATCATACTAAAGGTATAGTTTTCGCAGTTTGCGGGTGACAAATGCCAAGTATTATTTGGATCTAGTTCACCTGCACTGCTACCTCTGTATCTATTATCTGATGCCTGTGCAGACCCTTTAAAAAATTGCATTCCGCCAATCTCAGTACCACCAATATTACTGTGATTAGCGAGAGAAATATGGTCACGAAACATATTATACATGTTACCACCTCTGTTGGTAAAACAACCATTAATATATCCAACATCCAAAGATGAACCATATGGATCTCCCGATGCAGTAAATCCCTGCATGATCAATACATCATCTGCTGACCATCCTCTATAATGATTTGACTTAAAGTCAGATCCCAGTGCATTTCTTGCAGTACCAGTAGTTGATGTAGTTGTCCAGTTACCATACCAAGAGTCTGAACCACCTGTGTAACTACCATGTGAAGTATTATCTGTGATAGATGCAACCATGACCCAATATTTACCATTAGGGTCTTTATATGCATATACTTCTTCTGTATTAGTGCCATCAAATTTTATATACCAATAACCAGAACCAGGATCATTACTTGATAAGTTTGCTAGTGATGTAAATGGTGCGTTAGATGTGCCATTCTCTCCATAATATTGTATCCATGTACTACCATTATAAATTTCTACTGCTCCTAATGATGTATTCCATCTTATGTAACCTGTAACTGGTGAACTAGGTCTTTCCCCAGTTGAACCTGAGGGTAGACGCAAAGCACCAGTACCGTCATGATAAACATTACCGTTTATCTGTAACTTATGTCCCGCAGGAATTGTAGTTTGATTAAGTGATGCAGGTATACCACCGATACTTGCTACGGTGAGTTTACTCATTTAAACAGGTTATAGTATTTCTATTTATTGTCCTGGCGTTGGATACTCCTCTACCCATGCAGTAACAATATACTTATCATTATTTAGGGGCGGATTACCTCTGTGTGTCCATGCCCAATCACATGGAAATATAACAAACTTACCTGCCTTTGGTTTCACTCTAAAATGTTGATATAAAAATTCTGTCTCACCACCTTCAAAACCATCATTAAGGTAGATCATAGTTGCTAACTTACGGTATGGTGCAGAGGGTGTTGACTCATAATGCCAAGCATGATAACCCTGTCCTGGTTCTGTTTTTTGTATCTTTGCCATAGTATGTTGAAACCTACGACCAACTAAGATGTCATATTTTAGTACATACTCTCGTAGTGCTTGGTCAGTAACATAGTTCCAACGTCTGAATATACTTCTTGATAGATTATCATGAAAATATTCTACTGGTAACTCATGCATAAAGATTTGAGAATCAGCAGCACCTTTCTCTGAGTGTCTCTTGATTGTCAAACCATTATCTGATATGAACTTATAATATTCTATTATATCTGTACAATCTAAGTTAGTTTCAAACTCACTGATAAAGTTATCATGATGTATAGATTTTGTTATTACAGGTTCGCCACCTGCAAAAGGACTCATTACCATTTATTAATCGGGCAGTGGAATATTGGAAAGCGTGCCTTAACTGCAAGTACACAGTTACATTTAGTACAGATACCAATAGGCGATTTGTACTCACACTTATCACATATTCTAATCCTATTTTGATATAATGTCAAGTCGGGGACGTCCCCATCTTCTACTATTAACCTGCCCACACACCGTTGTTGAATACTTCTAATTTATTTGTTGATGTATTATATCTTATTTCTCCGTTTTCATATCCCCTTCTAGGTGCGTTATTTATTTGTGCAGCAGCAAACTGTTGAGTAGTTCCGTATGGTATAGGTAAGGCACTCTGACTGCTATTTTTAACATATAAGTATGAAGTACCTTTGAATACTAAATCACTCTCATCATTAACAGTAACAGTAAAATTAGGTGTCAATCCTTGTATGTTCTGTACTCGTAACTTCATCTAACACTCCATGCAGCACCTGATTCGACTGTAACAGTGAAACCAGAATTTATGGATATAGGACCTGCACTCATTCCGTTGGTAAACTCAGCACCATTGTTTGCAGTTGGTCCGACTGTAAGATTCTCTGCGATTACATTATTATTTGTTCGTACAATACTATCAGTTCCTATAGCAGGTCCTCCTCCTGCAACTGGTGTCCAACCTGCACTACCTGTACCGTCATCTGCTTTATATATTTCTGCTTGGTCTATTGTAGTATTAAATCTCAATGTACCGACTGATACACCAGTAGGTCTTGTAGACTGAGTACCAGAAGGTAACCTAAACACTGAGTTATCATTCAAAAAACTCAATGTAGTTATAATTGCACTTGTAGTGTTTGCGATTTGATTACCGCTTATTCTTGTCGTTGCCATGTTAGATAGGTAGTTCTAGAATGTGAACAGTATCAGATGCTAGAGGTGCATCATTCATTATTACGCTTGATCCGTTAGCATTTACTGTGTAGTTATCTGTTGGTGCTTGTCTTACACCATTAAGGAATACTAATACAGAGTTGACACTATGTTTGATGCCTCCACTATATGTAGTAATGTTGAAACTCTGGTTAGAACCATTACCAGTATATGTTTTAGGAATATACTTGTCAGCACCAACACCACCTCTACCAGTAACAACTAAGTCACCATCGACTTTAGCACTGCCTAATATACCAACTCTGAATCCAGATACAGCAGCAGTACCAATACCAATATGTTGAGTGCCAGAGAAAGTGTCAATATTGATTTCACCAGTATCTGTGAGACCAAACTCTGACCATGCTCCATTGTAGTATATCCAACCAAGAGATTTCCCAGGCGTCCAGTTAATATTATAAACAAGGTCACCGTCAGCAGGTGTATCGTATCCTGTGATATTAGAGAAGTCTGGTTGTCCACTTGCATCAGCAGGTGCGAGCAGAGTTTGTTTGATAACTGTACCATCTTGGTTATAGTAAGAGATCTTTCTTGCTTGAAGGTTGTTAGTAAAGGTTGTTAAACCTTGGAATGTAACAGGACCTGCAAAGATAGATTCTAACTGGTTAGATGCTCCACCGATTACAGTCAGTTTATCAGTCAGCACCAACTCAGAGAATGTCTGAATCGTTGTGCTTTCTTCTCCAACAACGTTTAACTGTGCGATGTCTTCGTTAGTAATCTGACCTGTAACAGGGTTGATAACTTGGTTACCAATGAATAGGTCACCGTTAGAGTTAAGTCCAGAGTAGAATGAAACTCCTCCTTCTTCTTTAATGGACTGTGAGAATCTAATCTGTTCTTGAGTTAGTGTCTCAACTTGGGTTTGGGGGAACGCTGTACTATAGTTTCCAGGTCCGAAACCAAGGTATTCAAATGTGTGATTACCTGATCTGAGGATAGAGTGACGTCGGAACTCGACATTGATCGGTGCGACTGTTCCATCATTATTTTCTCGAATCTTGATTTTTCTGGTCTCCTCATCGCCAGCTCGTGCAGTAAGTTGCACATTCGAGAGAAGTTCGTTTCCTGAGTCATAGTTTGGTGTTGTACCTGGTTGTGTCCAACCTGTGTCTGTTAATAGGAATACTATTGCTTCCTTTGTAATAGATAATTTTGGATCTTTGGCGGGTGGAACTGCTCCATCAGTAGCATTAACAAGACCGATAGTAACGTTATCAGCAACTGAGACTGCAGCAGTAGGATCGGCAACTGGATTATCTCTGTCAAATGTAGGATAAACTTCATTAACGTTTTGTGAGAACTTCCTATTGTCGAAGTTGGTTGCACTTGGTGCAATAGACCCGCATAATAAAGTTAGATAGTAAATACCATCTGCTACACCTCTTTCAAATGGTTGAACAACTTCAATATCATATATGTAAAAACATCTTTGTAAGTTAAATGATGTGGTATCACTATTCAGAGGTTGTAATACGAAACCAGAGATAGGATCTCTAGGTAGAGGATTAGTTTTATCCTTATCAATCACATATCTTACACGATAGGTTCTATCTTGTAAGTCACGAGGATCGGGGATCCTCTTAATAAATGTGCTTGGTGTAAAGTTTACAGTATTATATTGTGTATTATTTGATAATGTACTATAAATTTCATTTGCATTATTTCCTGTTGTATCAGCCATGACTGATAGATACCAACCACCAACTTGTCCTGCTACACCACCGATTGTATATTGTGTGCTATCAAACTGGATCGGTGATCCTGCTTCACCAGGTGATTTTCCTGATACGCTAGGTCCGTATGGTGATATGGATGCTGACTGTGTAGTTGCAGCAGTAGCACCGTTTGCTACAAGTAAACAGTTTATCTTATCTGGGACTGCACTAGCACCTGTACCATCTTGTCTAGCACCGATTGTAAAACCCTGTACCCTTGATGTTGGTGGTGATGCTTCAGTTGTGTAACCATATAAGTACAGTCTTGATCCTGGTTGTAATCCTTGTCCTGCAAGTGATGCGTTAATAGTTTTAGTTCTTTGTATATCAATATTGACCCAGTTTACAGATGTTTCTTCACCAAAAACTATATTGACTGCAACGTCTGTAAGTGCAGCAGATAGTGTGATTGCTCTAGTGTTTGTATTGACTGATCCTACAGTCGTACCTGGAGCAATACCTGCACCAGTTACAGTCATACCTTGGATAACCCCGTTGACTGACCCGTCATTTGCTAGTGTGATAGTTTGACTACCTGCAGTTCCACCTGCTGCTATACTTGTAGCAATAACATTTAATGCTTTTGGTGGAATAATATGAGTTATTGCCCCTGCTTTATCTTTTGAGAATGATTTTGCTTTGAAACCTGCTGATCTAAGAGCAGTGTTACCGAAGTTAGAGTTAGAGTTGGTGATTGACATGTCACCGCCACTCTCAGCAGTGAAGTGACCTTGATATCCCACAGCGAACACGGAAACCGCCTGTATGAATGAATCATTACTACACTTGATGTGTTCATGACCCCATCCCTTTCTATATTCAGCGAAACCATCTAAGTGTGCACCATCTCCTGCTACTGCTACATCATATGCACCAGTTGACTGATTATATCTTACGAATGCTCTATCATCTTTCTGTAGTGACAGTCCAGTAAACTGTGCCACAACCATTGATTTGAAACCAGTTGCTTTTGCACCATTCGCATGCATACCATTCATACCCCACACTGATCTAAGTGATAGGTTGAATGCGTAAGGTGATGCTGAGTCAACGGTATCAATTTCAGTCTTCACCGTAATATTTGAACCTACAGCGTTTCCTGAGGGTTCACTTGACATCTGATAAGTAAATGTATTACCAGATGCAGATGTAACAGTGAATGAACCATTGTATAAACCTGCGTCTGCTTCATTCTGAGGACCTGATGAACCAGTTACACCACTAATATTGATGTTTACACCAACAGAGAATCCATGATCTCTTGGGTTACCAAACTCATCAACTGTGACTGCTGTTGCAGTCTGTCCGTTTCTTGTAATAAAGTTAACTTTATATTCATCGGAGATCGGACCAACGATTCTGTTTTCTTCAACCCTTGCCTGTATTTGGTCAGCAGCAGGATCACCAGATGTATCAGGAATCGTTGCGAATGCTTTTGATACTTTTTGATAGTATATTTCTAAGTCTGTTCTTTCTAGAATGTTTGGTACAGCAGAGTAATCTGTGTTAGGTACAGTTCCGTCTGTGATTAATTTTGATAATGGATTAAGACCATCAGCAAACTCAAAACAAGTAAGTCTATGATGAGAAAATTTAGGTGCTAGTGTATCTACTGAGTCTGGTTTATAATATACTCCTTCTTCTGCTCCATCAAAGAATGAGAACTGCCAGAAATATGTACCACCAGTTACTTTGAAGATTGCTGTTCTAGGAGGAACCTGATCTTCTGTGTTAATACCTTTTGCTGCAAAAACAGTAGGATAAGGAACATACTTAGGTATAATCTTAGTTCTTCTAAGATCAGTTCCAACCAGTGAACAACCTCTTGGAACAATAATACCACCCTCAACAGAGTTATATTTGTAGAGAACATTGTTAGGAGAAGTTAAGTCTAGGTTTGAGTTTGCATCAATAGGTGCAACGTTTGTATATAAAACATCGCCTGGTCTATTGTCTACAACATACTCAGCAGGGTAGAGCATGATACTAAAAGCATCAAACTCGTCATTACTTAAACCAACTCTATATGAAAATCTTGCTACTTCTAAGAATGCTCTTTGCAAACTTTTAAACGGACGCAAAGCAGAGTTACCCCTATTATCAATAGCATCAGATGCGTCAAAATCGTCTGGGTTGACATATATGATACGTCCAGTTCTGGACGTAATAATATTCTTTAGTCTAGTTAGTGACATTACCTATCCGCTTTGTTTGTATTTATTGGGGGTTAACTTCCACCAGATCCAGATCCACCAGAGGCAGCCTGTCCGTAAGTACGAAGTGTAAACTCGGATGAAGCATCTTCAAATCCGATTAGTGCAAACGATGCTTCTGCAGCAGCGCATTCAACAACCAGTCTCTGACCTGGTCCAATAACAAGTGATTTGATTTCTTCTGTTACATCTGCAGCAAGTGTGTTGTCCTTGCGAATGTAATGCTTAGTCTCTACTGCTGTTGTTGCAGTAGTGATAGATGATATAGTCACTGATGTTCTTGTACCAGTGTTCAAAGCAGGTACATCTAGGAATGTATCACTGGTTGTAAAATCAGCAGAGTTAGTTCCTTTTATAACATACAAGTTTGTACTGCTATAGTCACGAACGTAACCGTAAGGACCTGCAGTCTGACCAGTAACAGTATATGTCACTCCATTGTAGGCAAATGTGTCTGTGCTGTTGACCCATGTCCCAGTAACATTGTAAACGAATATAGAGTCATAACTATATGAACTTGATGTAGAGATAATTCTGTCTGATCCCCCGTAATTTGAGTTAGCAGCAGTTCCAGTTGTTCCTTCATAATAGTACAGAGTTGCGGGTAAACTTGAGTTAGCAGTAAGATCATACTGAACGTATGCACCACTAGAACCTGCAGTTCCGTTAGTGGTCTTACCTGTAGTATATTCAGTACCATCATCAGAGTTACCTGCAGTTCCATCAGGACCCCACTCACCATTCACAGTTTCAGAAAGTTTGAATACCAAACCACTCATACTTGAATCTGCTACGTTAAAACGATAAGTTCTATCTCCTAATACTGATAGTTGAGTTCCTAGATAAAGATTCTCAGTTCCACCAGATGTTGTAAATGTAAATTCATTTGCAGCAGTACCAACACCACCAGATGATATGGTAGCAGTTGCACCACCAGATGCAGTTATAGAGTCACCTGCAGCAAACTCAGTTCCAGAACCATTTAAGGTAGAAGGTCCAATATGTAAAGTCGAACCACCAGATCCAGATGCTACAGCAAATATAGTTGCAACAGATGTATTACCACCACTTCCTTTTGATATTGTATTACCTACAGCAAATGTACCAGAAACTGATTCCACTGCTATCTGCCTGATTGCCTTACTCTTCACTGCAATTTCGGTGAAAGGTGGAATGTAAAATGATTCAAATACTGCTGTCTTTTCTCCGTCACCAGATGTTAGTAACTGATTTGCTTGTAAACCTTGATCCGCACCAACTGCTGTTCCTAAATCAAATCTATATCCTGTTATTACGTCTCCCTTATGAAGTTTATATGTACTTGCACCTACAACTAAGTGTTGGTCGTAATCTTTTACAGCAACGTCGAATGTAGTTCCTGATCCGCCTTGCTCTGTTACAGACAAAACCGTACTTGCTGATGCGTCAATAGGTGCTTCATAAAGCACTGTATTAGTAGCACCGCTTGGTTTTGCTGAAGCAAGTAGTCCTTGTTTAGCCATTGTTTATTAAAATCCAGAGTAGAAGAATTGTTGTTGTCTTGTCAGACCAGTTAAGTTGTTTGCTCCGATACCTGCACCGAATGTAACATCATCTAGTGTGACGTTTTCAGTAGATAATAGAGTAGCATCAGCGTCGGGGAACTTAATAGTACGAGGACCTGTTATACCCTCTGCAGATAACGTTACTTGACCTGCAGTATTACCAGAAGTCGTAACGACTGGAGAGTTGAGAGTCTTGTTAAAAAGTTCTGCTGCAGACTTCTCAGTAATGAGCATATTATATGTGTCTGCACCTCTATTTAGACTATCTGTATTAGGGAATCTGAAGAGTTCGTTAGTTCCTGTGTTGACGTTAGCAACATTAAACGAAACTTTTTTAGTTGCGTCAGTATTGTCAACTAAAAGTAATCCTTCAAATAACTTGTTAGAGATAGTTTGAGTAGTGGTTGTACCAACAAATGTCATTGACAAATCAGGAACCGTAAGGGTTCTGTTTGCAGTTAAAGCAGAAGTATTGAAGATCGCATAGTTAGTTGCTGCTTCAGCGTTTGCTGCTAACTTCAAATCAACCAGAGTCTTTGTAAGTAAAGTCTGTTCTGATTTAGTATCAATAAGTGTTGATGCAGTAGCAGTAGGTTCTGCAGTAGTTGTTACTGTACCTGCGTCAGGTAAGAAGTAAGAACGTCTTGCACTAATAGTATCTGTCCAGTTGATTTGGAAGATTGCCTCTTCTGTACCATCAACAAGAACAAAATTATCCTCATCAATAAGAATAGTTTTATTCGTTAGCGTCTGCTGAGTATCAGAACCAACAACGGTAGTTCCGTTACCACTAGTAATAGCGGGAAGGGTAAAGATACGAGTGTTAGTACCAGTACCAATGTTAGAAACTTCAAATCTTGCTCTAGGACCTTGTGCATCTTCTAGAACAAACGTTTGGTCAGATATAATAAAGTTACCCGTAACCTTGACAGCACCCGTACCTTTCGGTGAGAGAACTATATCAGTGTTATTGGCAACATCATCAACAGCAGTGATGTATAATGATGTACTGCTGTTACCATTATCAATACGAGTACAGTAGAAACCACCATCACCGAAAGCAAGACCTAGTTGATCGTATGCATTTTGATACAATCCACTGTCTCTGTCCAAGTCAAATGATAAACCAGGAGCAGTTTTTGTGCCCTGTGCTAGTCCTTTGAATAACTGATTAATTTTTGCCTTTCTGTTCGGAATCAACGGATCCGACACTACGACAGGAAGAATCGCTTCTCCTGACAGGTTTGCGTCAGATATTGTTTCCAGTTGTGAAATCTTTCTGGTTCCCACGAATAATCACACTTACTATGCTACAAGGTTATTTATACAAGAAAGTTAACCGCCTGTTAAGTCCATGTCTTCTTCCTCTTCTGTTTTGTATGCCCATTCGTCTGTATGTCCCACTGACCACCATTTTGGTAGTGTTTCAACAGCATAATTTTGTGTGCATACTTTAAAATCTGGTTGTTTTAGATTATTATTATCTATCAAACTATTATCAAAAAACTGACATCTATTGTTAGGTTGTGCAGCAAACTGTCCGTTGTCTAGTGCAATGATATTAAATGTCTTATGTTCTGGATCATGCTCTGAGAAGTTTACATCTAATACAGAGAAGTCAGGGTGTGCAGTATCAATAGTAAACTCATACTCTCCTGCGTGCATCTTCTTGTCCTTACCAAAGAACTGACATCTACCTAGTATAGGTTTCTCTACAACTGTAATATTATAATCAAAACAATCCCATAGTTCCAATACATCTAATGGCAACTGATCATCCCAATCTATATCTGGTTTCCACACAAATGCACTGAGTGGTAACTTATCAAAGAGTGCACCATAGTCAGTTAATAATGTCTCAAAGTATAATGCTTTTGCTTGTATACTTCTAACTGAGATCCAAAGACCTGGTGTTAGTTCTCCATGCCCCTTTTCAAGATCATAAAGATATTCTTTTTTCACCCATACTTTCCTTGGAGGTAAAGGATGTACTAAGTACGCCATTTTAATTTAGTTTTCAATACTTGTAATCGTCTTTTTGCACGACGAAGTGCTTGAGGTTTTAGTTTCCTCTTGAGTTCTTTCTTACTGTGATGTTGCCAATTAGGGATTTTCATCTTTAAATTTACAAAATCTGTTGAAAGTTCTTTTCATTTCGTCATTTGACATATCTGCATATTCTGCTGCTTCTGGTAGATTCCATTTGCAACGATATAACATGTCTATCGCATGACGTGTACTAGGTCTCATTTTCTATCAGCAAGTCTTAGTTGATGATAAACTAATACAAAAGCATCACAACGAGGGCAAGATAGATTTGTTTCTATCTCATATTCAGAACCTTCTGGTGCCTCATTGTCTCCACCCCATATTAGATTTGGAAACCCGCAAGACCAACAATTCATGGTGTTTGTCCTATACCTTGATTACTTATAAACTGTTTACGAAACTCTTCAACTTGTTCTTGTACTTCTGGTTCAATAGGAGAAACTTCAGCAACAGGAGTTACCATCACTGATGATCCAGTTTCAAGTTTTACTTTCCAACAAACTCTGCTAGTTTCGGTCAAACTAGTAATAAATGCGAGGTTATCCTCGTATTGTCTCATTGTAATGTCGATTGGTCCAATCATTGTTCAGCAAATGTGTAAGTAATCATCTCAGTATCTACAATGTCAGCAATTTCACTGCATGCTGCAGTAAAATCTTGTGCTCCTTCTAGATTGTGGGGAAACTCCATGAGTCTATCATTACCATCAGTATCTAATACTGTAATAGTACGTTTTGATAGGTTGATAAAAACATGGATGATAAAGGTTTCATTCATGATTATATTATATGATAGAACAATAAACCTGTCAAGTTAGTTTAGGTAAATTGTTTTTGCAGTTACTCTGAATGTTCCTGTTACGTCAGTATCCATATTTCCTCCAACTTCTATACTATAGTTCTTAGTAATATTATGAACTGCTCCATTATCTCCCTCTACAGTAAGAAAATGTCCACCTTCTAGTACATCTGTTTTCATACCAGTAGCACCACATTTAGTATTGATAGGACCATTTAGGTTAGTAGTCACAATCGGTGGCACTTTCATATGAGGTGATGCGGGTAAAACGTCAGTTATGATTTGTCCATAGCAAACTGTAGTAATACCAGGTTTCTTCGCTTTATCATCAACTGGTTTGTTGATATAGTTAAACATATTTGGTGTAGTATTTGTGATTGTCTTCATCGAAGAAATCAAAGTATCACCTTTACACATAAAGTCTGCTTTTTCTGTTTGTAAACTATAATCATCCAAAATTCCTTCAAACTTTTTAGCACCCATCTTTATTTTTGATGCTTGTAGTTGACATGTTGAACCTGATACGTTCATGTCTAAGTCTGAGTTAAATGTAATAGTATGTTTTTGTACTTTGTCTTTATCTTCTGCAGGTTTACCATTTTTGTCAACTTGTTTTGCTGCACCAACAGCATCCATAAAGAATCCACCACCAACTTCAATGTGGCAATCACCAGTAACTTTCAAACGATAGTCACCTTCAACGTTTACAACCTTATCACCATCAATATTTGAACATTCATCACCCATGACATCCATGGTATGATTACCTGCGTAAGATGTATGGTCTGCAACTAAGTTACCTGTATCATCATTTGAACCACCTCTATTACTCTTCTTATATGCTGCTAACTTTTGATCTATCTCCTCTTGCGTAATATCTGGATTCTCATCCTTGATCTGTTTAAGGAACATATATTCAGCATATGTGTTGTTGTTTATATTAATAGATGTATGAACTGTACCACTAGGTTCTCTGACAACGTGTGCCTGACGACCTGGAGTTCCAATATGCTGAGTGTATCCACCACTAGTAAATGTTGTTATTGCCTGTAAATATGGATCTGCTTTATTAAATACTTGATCTAAGATTCCTGTACCTGCACTTTCTCCCGCACAAGCACCTCTTTTACCTCTAATTTTATTAATATTTTCTAGTTCTTCATCAGTACAACTTGTAACACCAAATAAAGGATAAAAACCATTCTTTGCTTTACCACCATTAGGTTTTCTATCACACTCATCACCAGAACCGATATTTGAAAATAATGCAACTAATCCTGTTAACCCTGCAAGACCATTTTCCATTAAGTTGGTTCCTGGTTCAAATATTGAGTCTCCTTTCTCCCATTGTGATATTATATCCTTTACACCACTTATTCCTTCGGTTGTTGTTTTGACTGTAGAAATAACTTTTTTCATATCAGCAAGCACATTTTCTACATTACATACTATACTATCAATGATTGCTTGCACTCCTTGTAAAAGCATTTCTGCTTTACTAAGAAGACCATTTAACATATTATTGACTAAACCCTCAATAGTTGCCATAGGAGAGTTAATAAAACCTGCTATCTGACCATCAATAGCACATAATCCAGAAAGTAATGATGTGATTGCTTTTTGAAGTGCATTTTTTGCTGCAAAAGGAACTGAACCAAACAAACTACCTAATAAACCACTTAAGAAACCACCTAGTTCATTAACAAGGTTTGAAGTTGACTGTCTGATACCAGATACGACTTGTGTAAAGATAGCACCCATAAAGTTTTTCAACTTTCTGGTCAATTTTTCCATTGTAACTACTTTACCAGAAACAATGTCGATAAAGTTACCCGAATCTTCAGTAGGAACTAATGTAGAAGAACTATCTACAAGATCTTCCATAAGATAACTTAGTTTTGCCTCTACAGACTTCCAAGGTCCACCAACACCATTTGCAGTAGGAATAGGATTTTCTGGATTTCGACCTTTCATAGTATTACCAGAACTACCCGATATTTGAGTTCCAATATTGTTTGCTGATCCTACTCCTCCACTACCAGGTTGAGTTACGTTACTTCCTGATACTGCAACCTGTGTATTTCCTTCTTGAAGTTGGATATTAGTATTCTCATTACTATTAGTATCGGATGTTCTCCTGATTGCAGGATTTACTACGGGTGAATCTATCTCTTTACCTGTAAAAACAAATGTATGTTTCTCAGGATTTTCTGCTTTTTTAACACGCAAAACACCGATAACTATTGGCATTTGAGCATCTTCACCATCCATGAAGAATCCCATAACAATAGCACCTGGTTGTAGTTGTCCAGAACTCTCACCTTGACCTGCGTTACCTGCTTGACAGGTATGTTGTAATACAGTTGCCCACGGTAGTGCTTCGGTAGGAAGATCAGCAGTCGTTCCACCTCTTACATTGGTATAATAACCAAGCACACGAACTTTACACCGACCTAGTTCCATTGGATCTTCGATGTCTTCTACTTCCCCAATCCACCAATAAAATCCGTCTTTACCGACGAAATTGGTCTTAGGTTCATTTAGGATTCCTTCAACTGTTTGCATTTATCTGCATACTTTTGATTATTTAGTAAAAAACCTTAAGGGTCAAAATTTTGGCGGGATTTTTTTTCGGCAATTTTTAGAACTAAAAGTCGTTTTTGGTTCTGACAAACTTATAGATGTTATTGCTACCCCACACCATTTGACCTCCCTTGTATGCTTGGTCAAAGCTATGCAACTTGTCCCCGAACAAATGCATCTGGGATTTGATTGTGACTCCGTTGTGCACACAGTCTCCTATGATATTACCATGCCATGCAAGGTTATCATATTTGAATAGCATACCACACTCTTCAGATTTATTCCACTCTAAATCGTAGTTTTCGATTAATACTTCTGTCTCAGATATATCGACTTTCTTGTGATACCTTTTGCGATAGGGTCTACTGGGTCCATCAGTCCTGTAGTAATTTTGTGACTGAAACCCCCCTTCTATCTCCTTCCATTCCATAAAAATAGTTGCATAGGTTGTAGGAGATGACTGTGCTTGATTTTGATTTGTCCAGAGTCCTAGTAGATAGTCCTCAATCGTCATACACTAAACATTCTGGTTCGTCTGGATGCATCTCACAGAATAGTTCTAATGCATTAGGATCATGGTGATCTCCTGCTACTATCTCATCGTGATGATGTTCTGCATAGACTTCAAGTTCATGTAGTTCGACTTTAGCATGTCTGCGTGCTGCAGGTGATGCAAGTGGATTGTCTAGGATTGCTTGGTCTGCTTGGATGTGTTCTTCTATTGTTTTCATTGTTGTACCTCGTTGATACAAAACTATTTATCAAAGTATAGCGTCTTTCATGAGGAGCATTTCCGAAGACATCGTATCTGGGGTTCCTTTATGTGCTATTGTTACAATCATGTAACGTCCACTAAACCTTTTGTCAGTCTTGATTTTATCACCAGACTTTTCAGTTGTTGGCATAGTGACACTCACACCTGACCCTGCATAAAGATCTAAGTTACCAGGAACTGATATTTGAAGTTGAGTATTCTTCAATGACTCCTGTCTTAACCATGCATACGCTTGCATTTCTACAAGTGCCTCATAATTTTTTGCAGATTCTGGTTTACCACCAAAGAACTGACTTACGGTGCTTACTGTCTCTTGAACTACGTTTTTCTTGACATCAAAGTTTTGGTTTGGAAGTACAGCATAGCGCATTCTTTTGGGTGCGTCAATCAATGTTTTGTAATCAGAACCAACTTTTGCTATAGGATTGACTGCTTTCTTACCACCTAAATGTGACATGGTTTTCCACATTTCGGTAGTTTTGTATGTATATTTGTCTAGTGGTAGATCAGGACTCTCACCACCCATCTTGGAGTTAGTTACATCAACTGGGTCAATACCCATACTAAATCCTGTCCATGCTCCATGTCTTAAACCCATCAAGAAGTTTCTCTCCTCTGGAAAAACTATAGTATCAATTTTAAACTGATCGTTTGCCCCATCATCAGTTTTCTTTGGTGAGTAGATATATTCATACAACCTTGAAGTTCCTTTATTAAAGTCTGTCTTCTTAGTAGGTTCTTGTTCATTGATAAGATCAATCATGTTATCAATAGATTTGAAATGATATCCTAGTGCGTTCTCATAGAAAGTAAATCCATTTTGAAAATCACCACCAGATTTTTTCTTTCTCACTGATCTATTAGCTACCCAATAGATTGTGTCCATTGGTCTCCAGTTACAAGCAACAAATGCATGTTTTGTTAAAGTTTCTTCTGCAAATATTTTTTTCCTACTTCCCAGATAACTGTTGTTAGTTACTAGTTGTTTAACAATACCAGATGCTTCATTGTTTTCAAATATGATGCTAGAGTTACCAAATACATTAGTCACCTCATTTTTTACAAACTCATCAGAACAACAGTTGACCACAAATACCTCTGTAGTTTGTTTGATTCTTTGTCTACTGTTAATATTATATGATCGTAAAATATATGTTCTCTTTATTACAGATCCATTCACTACAAATTTTATCTCTTCAGATCCAGTAAAAATATTTGATATACCTGCAGTATCTTCAAAGTAAAATGTTGCTTCTATTGTGCCCGACTCTATACTTTCATAGACTTCCCATGCTCTTAGAAATGCTACGAGATTATATCCACCATCAGATGATTTGAGTTGCCTACCCTCTCTGAAGACTGATATGTTTACGGATATGTCACCCGCATTAACTCTTTCTACACTCATTTAACAACCCCCCTAGTGAAGTTGTTGTTAGAGTTTAACACACTTGCTGTAGTTTTCAATACACCATTCTGTAAATAAGTTCCTTGACCAGGCATTCCTTGAACAATATCATCTCCTCCACCTCCACCTCCCATGGAGTTGATCTTTGAGTTTGCTTGTGATATCGCAGCAACATTTTGCTCATTGATTTGAATAACTTGCTCTGCAGTTGCATTCATATGTGCCATCATAGCATCCCTTGTTTTATTTGCTTCATCGTTTCTACCCTGAGTCACTTTAGTTATGACTGATGATCCCGCACTTTTCACTTTGTTTATTATTTTACCAAAAACATTTAGTTTCGTTTGATCCTTGAATATTTGGAGCAACTGACCCATTCCACCTTTTGCAGGAGGTGTAACACCACCCTCATCAAACTTGGGTATATTAATCGTAGGTAAAACACCACCTGTGGCAAAATTATATTTCGGTGAGACTGATGAAGAAATATTAGGTGAATAAGTCTGCGTGTATTGACCACCTTGAGCAAACTGTTGTATAGGTGAAGGGATATTTAATGAAGGAAGTGGAGGTACATTGAAGTTGTTGATCACACCACCTTCAGAAAACCCTTTGACAGGTGGTTTTACATCAGGAAGATCAAACTTTGGTATTGATGGAGGTGATACATTTAAAACACCACCTGTAGAAAACTGAGGTGTTGAGAAATGTGGTAGTGATTGATTAAATGGTACAAGACCACCTTCACTGAACGTTGGTATTGATAGTTTTGGTACATCTAATAGACCACCCTCAGAAAATCCAAGTTTAGATGCCTCTTGCATCCTCCTACCAGTCAGATCAGGATCTTTTCTTGTAGCAGGAGTATCAAATGGGACTATAAATGCTCCACCATCTGCTTTCTGTGAGACATACTCTGTGCCATGACCTATGAATGATGTGCTCCTACCACCATCAAGTGACACAGGATAACCAGACTGAGGACCTGATATCCATCCACCTTTTGCAAATCCTTTGAGTTGTCTTACAGTCTTTGAAACAGGTGCAGGTTTAGGAAGAACACCACCCTCTGACATTCCTAAGAATTTTAAACCTTTACTGAGCATCTGTTTCTTGAGGATGCCTATCAATATCTTGACACCACTCACAATCATCTTAATAGTCTTAACAGGATTCTTCAAGAATCCTATACCTAATACTATTGTGCTTAAACCTAGTAATGCTTTACCAAATCCTAATAACTTTTGCCACCAGTTAGTCTCACCACTCAACATCATATACAAACCATCAAGTGTCTGGGTGATTCCAAACTTTGCAAAATCAAATATAAACTTACCAATCCGACTAAGAACTTTGACCAATGTAACTATCTTCTCTTTATTTTCTGGTTTAGCCAACCACATTAGTGCAGGTACAGCAATCGCCATCTTTAGCATGTTACCTAGCATGCCTAGTATTCCTTCTAAGAAACTACCACCTGCTTTCGTAACACTCTTCGCAAAATTTAGAACTGCATTTCCTTTACCTTTCTTTTTCTTTGGAGTTGTAAACTTCTGTTCTTTCTTTGGTTTACTCTTTTGTCTTGCCTCAAACTCTGCTAGTTGTGCTTCTTTAAGTTTCTGTACGGTATCCATGATACCATTTACAGTAGCACCTAAAGCATTGATTGCTTGTGTATTCTCATTAAAATGTTTAGTCGCACCAAAAGGATTGGAACCTTTACCTTTAGGTTCCTCAGTCCCAACAAACTTATAAGTGTTGAGTTTTCCTTTCTTTTGTACTGCGGGTTTTGCCATTATAATCGTCTAGTAGATATGGAAGACATGTACGCTACTTTTGTTCCACCGCCAGTATTTATTGCTACTGGTGTAGGAATAGTCTCTAACTTTGATATTACTATAGGTATTGGTATCATGTTACTGAATGCACTTGCCATTGCCATTTGATCTGACAAACCACCTGCACTAAAGTATGCAGGTTGTGGGACTCTTAAGAGTCCACCACTTGCCATCTCTTCTGCTACATTTTCTGCACCTGTGCCTTCACTACCATACTTAAGTAACTGTTCTTCCCTAGTCATTTCTTGGAACGCTTGGTATTCTTCCAGAGAAACTTCATTGCCATTAATATATGCTTTACCATCACCATAAAGATCAAGTTTAGCAGATATTTGTTTTACATTAGTAGTTACTGTTTCACCATCAGGACTTACAGTATCACCATCCCCAGTTTCCTCTTCTTTCTTCTTACCTAATACCATGTTAGTGATAGTACCTAAGTCTGGTAACTTTTCAAATATACTATCCATTTGTGTTTTTAATCCACCCAACCCTAGTTTGTTAACAATAGCTTCTTCACCTTGTTGGATTTGTGGGACAAAATCTCTAGCAAACATGAAAGCATCTATACCCATTGATATTGGAGGACCTGCTGCGTTACCAAAAGCACCAGACAAATCAAGTATACCAGAAGCACCTTCAAGTAATCCACCTATGGAATCTCCACTTGCTAATCTATCATAAGCAAAAAGCATGTTAACAAAACCACCAAGGATAGGTACTGCTTTTCCTCCTATCTTTTTCAATAATCCTTGACTACCTTCTCCACCAAATTTCTTTAAAACTTTTGTTATCTTATCATATCCAGGAATCTTCTGCAGTTGTTTCATTATTTTTCCACCAACCGCTTTCAATTTCTTGAGAGCAGGTTCAAAATATTTTAGTGCAGGTTCTAAAATCTTTTTCACCACTGCGTCTTTGGCATTCTTTGCCATCTTCTTAAAGAAGTTACCAGTTGATTCTAGGGCACCCATAAACTTGCCCTTTAATTTTTTACCTGTTGATACTATATCATCAAACTTCTTCCGTGCAAACTTTGATAGATCCTGATATCCTTGAGCAATAGCTTTAGTAAGTTTTTCACCAAGTTCTTTTATACCAGGTATCTTGTTTATTTGATTCTGAGCAAATTTTCCTATCTTACTTCCAATGTCTTTAAAGAAACCTACAAAATTTTTAAAAGGTTTTGAAGTCGCGACGTCATCAATTTTATCACCGATCATCCTCTGGATCTTGCCTTGCTTTGATTTCTTAAGTGCTACGTCTGGATCTACACCATTAGCAACTTGCTTTTTATAATCAGCAATCTGATCACTGTTTAAACCTTTCTTCTTAAGTTCTATCTCGTCAAGATCTGCTTTTCTAGTTTTACCTGTCTCTGGATCGATTACCTCATCAGCATCTAACTTTCTACCTGTGTCTGGATCAACCTCTGGTTTTTTATTTTTGTTTTTTGGTTTGTCTCGATCAAGGAAGTCGCTTATCCCTTCATATGCTTTCAGTAACAATAAGTTTGCACCTATTGCTGAAGCAATCTTACCAAATCCTAGTAGTCTCTCACCTATACTCTTCTCTTTACCAAACAACTGATCAACAGCTGTCATGGTAGCATCAATCAGTTGCCCTGCCCAACCAAACAGTTTCTTAAATACAAAGGATGCTTTCTCTATAAAATCCCTAATTTTTTCAGTGTTCTCTGGTTTAGAGAAGTACTCCATCAACTTATAAGTTGCTGCTGCAGCAGCAATAGATGCCAAAGCACCACCTACAGGTCCTAAAAAACCTAGTAGGAAACCTCCCATGCCTTTACCCTTTTTAAAGAGAGACATTTTTGGTTTCTTCTTTTTCTTAAACTCCTTCTCTGTATCTTTATCTTTACCACTCTTATTAAAATCATCTACCTTCTTACCTTCCTGCCTATCCTCTGCTGCCTGATCTTTGTCTAATCTCTTTTGTCTACGTTCATCTTTTTCATCATTAACTCTAGTCTTTCTAAACGCTTCTGATATTTTAACTAGATCAGTAGTAATATTACCAACGCTATTAAGAGTAGAACCAAGTTGATTTGCAGCGAATATATTAGTATTCACAGCCTTCTTCAACGCTCCCTTCACTGACTTGGAACCGTTTCTCTTAACTTGTTTGTAAGGCACTAGTTTTGCCACTACTTTTGTTGCTCCTTCATGCGTTTTTCTTCTTCTTTAAGGAACGAGATTAACATGTCAACATATAGTTCCTTTTCCCAAGGCATGAGATTATCTATATGCTCAATGTTCCACTTATGGTGGTGCATCAATGCAAAGTTCCCTTCATAATAAGATTGAAGACTAGTATGCAGTAGAGCTAAGCGAAAAAAGACGCTAACCCTTCTAAAACTACGTCACTCTCAACACCTGTGTTTGGATTAGTGACCTTGATAGTATGAGTCAACTTGGGCATGGTATCAAAGAACTTCTGAACCATAGCAAACTGTGCACTGTTCATGTCGTCAAAGAACTCTTGGATCTCATTCGGAGGAACTTCTGCACATTCATATACTTGATTAGGGTCTTGAATAGTTTTTATACAGGACGCTGCCATTTTAAAAACTTCATCAACACGGTTTTCGTCTTCATCAGTAAAGTTTGCGGTGACAAACATGTCCAGACTAGGATAACCCATTGTTATAGAACATTCATCAGATAATTTTATCTCTGCCTTATGTCCTCTAGTCTTTTTAACTTTGATTGTATCCAATGGAATAGATACGTTTACAGTTGTCACATTATCATCAGGGCAAGTAACAACTACATCTACAGTCTCTCCTACAGATTTGCATCTGATATTAAGAAAAAGATATTCGATATCGAAGGTTGCTAACCCCTCTACGGTTGTCAAATCCGTACAAGATATAATAATGTTTTTGATTGCCTCAATGATATCTGACTGTTCGCCAGTTTCAGTAGCAAGCAATAGTAACTTCTCTTCTTTTACAAGGAATGGTCTGAAGTTCACTGTTCTACCGTCAGACGGTAGTTTCAATTTGTACTTAGGTACATTTAACTTAGGTAATGCCATAAATTATTTCACGTCATATTTTATTTAGCAGACTACGCTGAGAAGGATCCTGCGAGGTCAAAAGGTCTTACTTGTCCTGCTAAGAATGTTTGACCAGATCTTGTAAAGGTATTTAAAATTTGACTACCCTCTTGGAAATCTCCTAGAACTCCACCAAAGGGAGCAGGGACTGTCATAAAGAAGTTATTACCTGGATCTGTAATCTCATCTGGTGCATAGAATCTATATCTTTCATAGAAGAATCCTATACTCAAAGTCATCTTGGTGTTTTGTTCATTATTTAACTCTATAGAACCAATGTTATATGGAAATACATTTTGCATCTCCCAACAACCAGTCAGTTCTCCTAGATTATTAAACCTAACATCTAAGTTAGATGTGTAACTATTTGTCTCCCATTTGTATATCCTTACTCTAGGTGCAGTATATCTTTCATAGAAATCAACATACTGATTGGAATCTCTTGTGATTCTACTCAACCATGTTTCAAATATTGCTCTCGTATATTGTGATCTAGGTATAGTAAACTCTATACTCATCTCACTGAATGCTTGGTTGGTTGCATACTTTACAGACGCACCTGGTGGTTGAAACTGTGCAGTAGTGAGCTGTCTACTAGGTAGATTCACAGTGTTTGCATAGTAATCTAGTAAGTCAGCAGCAGTTCCCTTTTCTAAAGTCAGAGTTTCACCTCCACTACCACCTCCTAGAGATGCTGACTGTAGTATCGATGGAGTTGAAAAACTAACCGACCACTTGTTTAATGTAGCAGGTGTGTTCTTACTATTCTTAAGCATGTTGCTAAGAAACCCACCTACACCATGCATAGGAGCGACTTTTCTAGCGTTCTGCGGACTAGGGATTGCCATTATACTTTAAGTTCCTTTTCAGTGATTAACATAAACTCCCAAGAGTGATCTTTACAAAATTCAGTTGCTGCTTTCCATTTCGCTTTATTAATATGATAGGTAACAACCTCATTTATGTATCTCTTCGTGTTTCTTTTTTGAGGTTTGGGTTCAAGGGTTTGCTTGAATGGTTTTACCTCTACCAGATACTTTCTATTCTGTATTTTGACATAGAAATCTGGAAAATATCTGTGACGTTTACCATCAGCAGGTGAGATATATGGAATGATAATCTCCTCACTACCCCATTCTTGTACGGATGTTGTATAGTCACACCATTTCATGAACTTATATTCCCAAGATGACCTATAAATAATATTATTGGGGTCACCTTTATACTTTCTAGGATAAGAAGGTCGATATTTTCCTTGATACCTCATAAATATAATATAGATTCACATAGTATTTAGGAAAAAGTAGTGAGTGTTTTAAAATATCCATATAGACCAGTGTCTCCAGAAGGAAGGGATGAAGAATATCCCACGGAGGCGACTGACTATGTTATGTTTCATAGATACAGAATAAGTTATGATGATGAGGCAGACGGTTATAAAGGATTGAACGTACCGAACAGCAAAGTATTAACAGATGATAATAAGGAGAGAGTATATCTAGCAATGCCAAAGGGCATATCAACTTCATATTCACCATCATATAGTAAAGTTGATATGGGTGTAGCAGGTGTCATGGCATCAGCACTAGCAGGAGAAGGAAGCACAGGTGGTTTAAATTTTGATAAAGTAGCATCAACAATAACAGCAGGTGCACAAGCAATCTTGCCAGAAGCAACTGCTAATATGATATCAAAGGTATCAAGTTCTCTTAACAACTTATCAGGTGGAGGAGGAGGACCGAGTGCAAATCAGATAACTGCGATAGCACAAGGTAGAGTATTCAACCCATTCTCAGAACAAATCTTCAACTCAATGGGTTTTAGAAGTCATAACTTTTCATTTAAATTATATGCTAGATCAAAGAAAGAAGCAGCAGAAATAAGAAAGATTGTAACTTATTTAAAGGAAGGTGCTGCACCTAAGATTGCAGGTGGTAGTGCAAACTTATTTGATCTTGGTGATGGTGAGGGATTAGCAAATACAGAGGGTCTTTCAGCTGAGCAAGCACAGCAACAAAATCAACAGGTTCTTGATAGTATTAATAACCTAGGTGAAACATTAAATCAATCCAGATATTTTGAAGTTCCAGATAAATATAGAATAAAGTTCGTGAGAATGAGTCCCAATGTAGGATCTTCTACAATAAGAAATCCAGAACTAATGTTCAAAGTAAATGATTCAGTATGCACTGGGATGAGTGTTAACTACACACCTGATGGGCAATACACATCATTCAAAGATGTAGAAGGTCTTGATGGTCATATTCATGTACCAGTTATTCAGATTGATATGTCCTTTACAGAAACAAAGGTTATCAGTCAAGCAGATCTAAGAGCAGGTTACTAATGTCAGCATATTTTACTTACTTTCCAAACGTTTATATTGGCGAAGGTGTCAGCGAAGATGAGGCATACAAATATCGTCTGGTAAAAAATATATTCCGTAGAGTTAAAGTCAGAGAGAATCTAGATCAATATGTAACAGGTTTTGAAGCATATTCAATATCCGATATTGATACACCGTCATCACTAGCATATAGATTGTTTAGAGACTCTAAGTTAGACTGGGTTATACTCCTAGTAAATAATATAACTGACTTCTATGAACAGTGGCCAAAGAATAATAATGACCTACTAAAATTTGTCCAAGAAAACTATAGTGATGAGAATGCTATTCATCATTATGAAACAAATGAGGTAAAGGATGGTGACATTGTAATAACTAAGAAAGGTATAGAAGTATTAGATTCGTTTAGAACTGTGATGCCAGATGGCACTACAAAAACTGCAGAGCAATCAAGATATCCAGTAAGTAACTATGAACATGAGGTATATCAGAATGAGTTAAAGAGACAAATACTATTACCTACAAACTCACTAGTTGATTTAATGATAGATGAGTTTGAAGATCAGATTGCATATGAACCTCATCCAGAACTAGATGATGTAAACAATAAGAAAACCCCACTGTCTATTGCAGCGAGGTTTGTTGATGTTGCAGGTTTTGTCAGTGCGAGTGTATCTAGACAATCAGCAGCAACTAGCACAACTACATTTGACTATGGTCCTACTGGTTCTGCTGTTACATCAGGAAGCGTTGGAGTCGCAACCTCAACAGACACAGCAGCAACTACGACTACATCAACCACAACTAGCACAACTAGCAGTACAACTAGCACATCTAGCAGCACATCTAGCAGCAGTTCATCATCTAGTTCTAGTTCTTCTAGCAGCAGTAGCAGTGGTAGTAGTTCTTCTTCTGGATCTTCTGGTTCATCAGGATCCTCAGGTGGAGGATACTATGGTGGCGGTTATTAATAATATATTGCTTTAAAAATAAATTCTTTAGATAGTACAGGATTACCTAGGAGTTCTAGTTGCAATCCATCGGCATCTACGAAGAGGTCGTCTTCCGCTTCCTTTCGACAATGCTGCCAGTAATATGTGCCATCTTCTCTTCGATATATGTAACTAGTGTTGTGTGAATCGAGGGTGAACATTGCGATACACTCTTGTTTGTGTTGCCAACAGGGGTCTTGTGCTCGTCTTTCATACTCGGTCATAAAAAACTAAAGGGGTCAAAATTTTGGCGGAAAATTTTTAAGCGATATTTACAAACTCAAAGTCATTTTTGGATTAGGGTGAGGTCTCCTTCCTCATCATCACCATCCTCTCCTACTTTAAATACTAATAGTTCATCACCGTTCTGTACCTCTGACATCTCAGGGTGTACAGGTTTTCGTGGTCTATCTACATACTTGTCCATCTCTTTAAAGACATAACCCATAGACCTCCACATAAATGCAAAGGCAGCACCTGCTGTCAGGGCAAAACCTATGCCGAATATGAATATGGTTAGATCGTTCATCGGAATAGTTTTTGTATTGGCACTTGTTTTAGTTTATCAAACACATCTACTTCTACTCTCTCTACAATTCTGTCAAGAACATCTATATCAATCTCCATGAAAGGAGGAATGATACCTAATAATCTAAGTAATCCATCTACAAATAAAGCAAGAGCAGTAAATCCTAATATCATACTGATAACAGTAGCATCACGATTATGCTTTGCCATTGATGCTTCATCAATTTTTCTTGCTTCATCAATAGCGTACTTGATTAGAGCGTCCACCTCTGCCTTGGTATATGTATCTTTACTCATAGGAATTTTAATAACCTCGGTAAGGGGGAACTCTTTAAGTATCATTTCCACCATATCTTACCCCCCATCAACTTGACATCCTATCAACGCACCACTGACAACACCTAATGGTATTGACCATCCCATAGCATCCTTCTCAGACATTGCTGCTGCAGCACCACCACCTAAGATTGCTCCTAAGAATGAACCTTCTTCACATGAGTTTAGATCAGGACCAGTGTGCTCTGGGTTAGTTTGAGGACCATAGTCAGGATAAGAAGGTCTGTATGGTCTGTGTCCTAATGTCCAACATGGGACTTCTTCTGTATCGTAATAACGATTAATATATCCTTCACCATAATGACTTCTATGTGGTGGGATATATTCTTCTCGCATAACTTTTTTATAGCAGGACTGAGTAGTAGTGTGACCTACTGGCCTATAGTAGTAATCCCCTGCCATTGCAGCAGGGGATGTTAATGCGAGTATGGTTGCTAGTGCAATCTTCATTCTTCCTCAGCAAGTTTTGAAAAGTAACTAAGAGCATCTTCTTCATCTTCTACAGGTGAAGAGGCAACTGCTTTCTCTCTGAAGTTAGATACTTCAGCACCCCAAGATGGAGTCTTACCTTCTGATAAATCTTCAAGTGATTCATCTGCAGGTGTAGGAGTAGGAGCAGCATGTAGTCCTAGTACAAGATCTAGACGATCCTTAAGTTTCTCATATGTCTTGAAGTTTTTAGGTGCTTCAAAGTCAGCGAGTGAGTATGCTTGTTTCCAGATTGATTCTAGTTTAGCATCATCATTAAGGAGAGGTTTAGGTGCTGCGAACTCTGACTTGTCATAGTTCCAATAACCATCAACCTTTCTGATCTTTAACTTAAAGTCAGCACCTTCCCAGAAATTGAAGGGATCTAATGCTTTCTCGTCAGCAAATGCAGGTTGCATTGCTTCAACAAGTTTGTCAAAAATCTTCTTACCATACTTATAAAGGAATACCCTTCCTTCATTCTCTGGGTGTGTGGGATCAGACACAACATAGATGTTAGAGTAGTAGGAAAGTTTTCTCTTTTGTGCTCTTGCTTGGGCACGTTGAGGTGAACCTTCTCCACCTGCATTCCACAATTCTGTGTTGTACTCAGAGACAGGATCTTGTTTGCCAAGAGTAGTCAAAGAGTTTTCGATATACCATTGTCCACCAGGACCTTTGAATGCATGACTCCACACTTTTGCAAAGGGTAGGTCTTCACCATCAGGTGCAGGTAGAAATCTGATTACTGCGTAACCATTACCAGACTTATCTAGTTCTGGTTTCCAAAGTCTCTCATCAACATTTGATGATGCAGACTGAGGTTGATTGAGTTTCTCAATCTCTTGTGTCAGTTTTGCTAAAGTGTTTCCTGTTGAGGATGCTTTCTTTAGTGATGCAAAAGACATAAACGTATTCTCCGTATTTTTTGTATTGTTTGGATTGTTACTTTGTTATCGTAACACACTATTTAGGGGTTGTCAAGTTCTTTTTTTGCTGCCTGTTCTAATGTCGTGATCATCTGATCCATACACTCATTCAGATCTTTAAAACCAAATGCTTGAGTGAGTGCAGTGATTCTTTCTTTCATATCTGCTGCCTCTGGGTCTGTCTTAGACGCTAGTTGTAGTCTAAAATAAAATGTTTTCTGCTTCTCTATTAGTTCTTTACAAGAATCAATATGGTCTAGTCTCCCCTCTATATCCATATGAGGAAGTGCTGACGTCAGTGTAGATATCCTCTGATAAGTTTGGAAGATATCATTAAGATTTTCTTGGACTTGTTCTGATTGGAAAAAACTCATAGCTTTGTGTTGATTACATCTAATACTACACCCCTATACTTCTTACAATCTACCTGTAAGAATGGTTGATACTTTACTATTCTCATCTTAGTGTCATCCCATATAGGGTCAACTAATACTTTAGTTAGATCATTTACATACCCAAGACATGTTTCAAATATTACCAATGTCTCCAATGATATATCATTGGCATAGAAACGTTTAAGTATGTTTGGATGTTTTCCTTTACTTGCTTTAAATATCTCACCAAATGATTTGTCGTAGGGTGCTTCGACATCATCTAGTAAGGCATTGACATCCTGTTTAAATTTATACGTCAGTGATTCCTTTTTATGTTTCCACTTGGTATAGTTATCAACACTAAAAGACTTGATGTAACCTTTGGGATCTTCTATAAAGTTAGCAATAAAATACTCTATGATCTCATGATCTTTATACTTTACTGCTAACTTCTTGAAAAAATAACGGTCAAGTCTTTGCTCAAATGATTTCTCATTTGCACGAACCTTACCGTTATACTTTACGAAGTCGTAGTCTTTTTTAGTGAAATGATTTTTAAGTGCTAGGTAAGTTCTGTATACTTCAAACCCTGTCACAGTGGCAATACTCCTTTAGAAGTTGCTTTCATATAGTTGAGACGTTCTGCCTCATGTCTCAAGCGTTCCTTGAGTGGTTTAGATAATAGTTTAGGTACGGTCTCTATCTCTATTTCATTCTCTGCACAGTAAGTTACTACTGCTTCGATGTATGATATAAGACCTCCACTAGTTTTTACTAGTCGCTCAATTTCCTGAGAAAACTTAGTCGGTGTAAGAAACTTATCATCAAGATCTTTCTTAGATTTCTTTGTAGTTTGTTTCTTGACTTGTTTATCTAGCATTATGGAAAGAGACGAACTCGTTGATGTATGATTTGAGTAGTTGTAAATAGTCATCAAGATTGTATTTCTCAAACACTTGTGTAGTTCCCTCTTCTGTGGCAATGAGTGTGACAATTTTCTTTACCTCGATTCCAGATCGTTCTAGGAACATTGCTGCGTAGGCAGTCTCTTGAACAAAATAGTTCTCGATCCAATCTTCCTGTTTTTCTTTAGATGAAGTTTTAAAATCTATCACTGCTAACTCGCCATCAAACTCAGCAATGCAGTCCACACGTCCTGCCAGTCCAAGATAGTGAGAGTACAAGAAAGTTTCTAGACAATGGACTCGACTAATCCTGTCTATCTCTTTCTTTGCGGTCTGGAACATGCGAACAGACAATGGATTGTTACCAATGTACTGATCAACATCCAAGTTCCCTCGGATATAATCTTCTGCGATACTATGAAATGTAGTTCCTCGCTGAGTAGCACGAGCAGTGATACGATTTGCCTCATCTTCACCAATTTTCTTTCTCCAATCTTTGAAGAAAGCAGCGTTCTTAAACGATGTGATTGAGGTTACACTTGGAAAGTATTTATCTGTATCAGGTACTTTATAATACCTTATACCGTTCCTATTAATAGGTTCTACGTCAGGTGTTTCAAGTTTTACATTTACAAAGTCAAACATTATAGACCTAGATTATATTTGCTGATGAGATAGGACTTCACAAGACCAGAGCGTACGATATCATTGATATCAAACTCGATACATGAGAACTCTTTCATCTCCTCTAAGATTCTGATGAAGTCTGATATACCAGACTTATCATTCTCTCTTGTTAGATCAGATTGTGTGATGTCACCACAGAACATGACCTTTGAATCTTCTCCTATCCTTGTAATCATTGAATCAAGTTCATGAAAGTTTAGGTTGGAGAACTCATCTACAAGAACGATAGCATTATCTAATGTAACACCACGAATAAAACTTGTAGACCAGAAACTAATAGTTTCTTGTGCTCGAAGATTATCATACAGCATTTCAAATGAGTTATCATCTGGCATGCTGAACATATATCTTACCATGTTTTTATATGGTATCTGATATAGGGCAGACTTATCTTCATGGTCACCTGGTAGGAAACCAATTTCTCTAGTGGGAACTAAAGACCTTACAATGTATATTTTATCATAAGGTGTAGACTCGTCAAGTACTTCTTTCAAAGCAAGATACAATGTAATAAAAGTTTTACCTGTACCTGCTGCACCATGTAACAATAAATTTTTACCCTCGCTGTACTGTGCGAAGGCAGTTTTTTGATTCTCTGTTAAAGGTTTCACCTCAGTCATGTACGAAGAATCAATAGGTTTCTTACGTTTCATTTGCTTCTTTGTCATACCGTTAGGATATGTTTGAGGAGTGCCAGTTTTCTTGCGTGCTCTTGCCATTATGTAAAACGAGATAGATTAGCACCAGGATGTGCCTTTTGCACCTTAGACATGACTTCTTTGAAACCATCGTCCATCTTAGGTTTGCCATACATATGACCACCTACACCTGCTTGCCAATCTTTATCCCAATCAGGATTGTCCTTTCGCCATTGGTCATACTCTTTCATAGTCATAGAGAGTTCTTTCTTCTCTCCAGTTTCTTTGTTGATTACAGGATAACTAGGCATGTGTCCACTCCAATGCTTCTGAGATAATAGGGAACTGTACCATAAAGATTGCTCTACAATCGTTTGCAATCATCATGTGTTCTTTTTGTGTACCGTGTGCTGATCTTAGATTGATATAATGCATCCAAGATCTTAATGAACCAGTCATATAGATTCTGGTAGGTGTTGCTAAAGGTAGAACCATTCTAGCACACTCTTTGGCAACGGTCAATCCCAATAGTTTTTTATATAACTTCATTCCCTCATCAAAATGTTTTTTGATATCAACTTCCAGTTCTTGTTTAACAAAAGGATCGATATCATCTATACTATTCTGTCTATTCTTATCATCTTGTCTACGCAAATCTATCATAGGAATTTCTTCTCCTAACATAGATGAGTCTGCGTATCTCTGACTAAACTCTTGGAATGTAAATGATCTGTGTCTCAATATCTGTGCTGCTATAGCACGAGTAGTTTCAATCTGCAAGGTCATACTTGCTTGCTCAAATATTGACCAGTGTTGATGCTTGATACAATACTTAAGTAACCCTGCAACTTTAGGGTTATCTTGATTATTAGGATTACTCACACGAGCAATATACCCGATAGTCTTTTCAGCATCGGGTGTCACGGATACTAATGTTACACTCATCTACGATTAGGTTTTTGTTTTGCAGTTTTCTTTGGTTTGTCTGCAGGGTTCTGCCACATATTAGGTGCGACTCTACCTGCTGCTTGGGTAAATTTTACGAAGTCTTTTTTGTATAGATCATAGTAATAATCAAAAAGATCTACTGCCTTCTGAGCAATAGAAATATCATAACGTTCTTTACCATCTACCTTATACTCTACGAGATAGGCAGTGTATGGTAGTGACTTGTCCTGTGCATCTTTTGGATCACAGTTTTCTTTAATGACCTTCATTTACTTCTGTTAATACCCCACTTGATTTGCGGAAATGCTTCTGAGATAACTGCTTTAGTAATCCTCTTGTACTTTGTACTAAGAGTCTTATCTTTTACTAGACAAACAAGTTCTGCTTCTTCAGCAGAGAGTCCTTCTAGTAGTTGAACAAACAATGATTCTCTTTTTAGACTAGGGAGACTATCTGCACCGCCTTTTACAAAACGATAGAGACCTTTGTACTCCTGTTCTAATCTAGTATGGTCTGTCCCTACAGGTGCATCATTAGGTGTGTATGGTACTTCACCCTCTGGTACAGCAGAGAGAACATTCTCATCAAAGTTCCATATTAATATAGAACGTAATGCTTGAGAGTTATGTTTGTGAAGGAGTGCAATCTTTTCCTTCTTTGTTTTTGCGTTAGATACTTTTCTTAGTATCTCACTTAACAGCAACCTAGGGTTACTGTTGTCCATGTTTCGTGTTGCCATAATTTTGATAATGAAATCATTCTTCTTCGTCTTCGTCATCTAGATCGGGAGGTGTATCCCAAGGTGATGCAGGTCTGACGTAGATAAGTTCATCGTGAATAATGTTACCATCTTCATCTAACATTTCTGGATGAGTAACTGACTTTGCGTAGGCAGCATTTTCAATGTAGTCTTCTACATATCCTTTTGCTTGCCATGCTATCGTTATTCCTAAAAGAAATGCTCCGATAGTAACTAAAACTGCTAGTGCTATTAGCATTGGTTCCCCCTTTGGTTAATGTTTACTTTGGAAACCAACCTCCTATGTTTGAACTAATATTATTTAGTCCTTTTCTTTCTACCTGGTCTCTTAAATAATTCATAAGTCCATGCATCTTTTAGAATGCTATAGACATAATCCTTTATCTTTCTTGCTCTAGGTTTACCTAGATGACCATACGCTTCACGCAGATATTCATTCTTCTTACCACCTTTGATGTATCCTTCTAGGTCATCAACTAGATTTCCTAGACCAACAGCAGTGCCAGACTCAATGAACTCTGTGATTTGTTTTCTTTTGATCTTGTTAGCAACCAGATAATCATATGCCTTAAAGTAAAACTTGTTTTCTTCAAAGGCAGTATCAACTGCTCGTTCAACTAGATCATAGAATTCTTCCATTATAAGAGGTTTTGTTCTTTTAGGTATCGAACAGTATCAGTACAACCCCCAAGATTACTTGAGTTTAAGACAACCTGAGGGAATGTAGAACCCTGTCCGAACTGATTATAGAACGCTTCTCTCTGAAAGTCAACCCCCAGTTTATATTCTCGATAATTATATCCCTTTCCCTCTAGTACCTGCTTGATTTGTGTGCAGTATGGGCATCCATTTCTTGTGTAAACAGCGAAGTTCATAGTAGTGTTGAATAAAAAAGGGGACTCGCGTCCCCATAGGTTTACTTTATATATTAAAGTTTAGAAAGTGTACTTAAGTCCTGCTTTCCCTGCCCAGTCTACGTCATCAACGTTAGTTGCTGCAGATAGTTCACCGTATACTCCTACACTATCAGTAAGTGTCTTACCACCACCGATGTAACCGATTAGTTCAGTGTCACCGAACTCGTCAGCAGACTCTGTGTGAGTTACTGTAGGACCACCAGATACATACCAGTCAATTCCGTTAGGAGTTGTACCTTCGTATCCAAGTTGGAATTCCCATGTGCCAGACTCATATGCTCCGTCTGGATATGAACCACTTGCTTCTACATTGACATAAGGACCAGCAAAAGCGGCTCCAGAGAATAGAAGAGGTGTTGCTGCAAGAGCAGCGATTGTTGATTTAATCATTTGTATTTTTTTGTCTCGCAGATACTAAAAAACCTGCGGATGGTAGCATCCCCGACATGGGATACTGTTTACATACGCAGGGGCACGATCTTTCGATCCCTTTGTATAATTATATAGTATATCTTAATACTTACTTAATGTCAAGTGTTTTCTTTTCTTGATCCCGAATCATTTTTACATAGGCAATATCTGCCTTTGTATAAAGTGCTTTATTTTTCTTGCGTGCTTTGATTATTTTCTTGCACTGTTTTAAGGTGTCGTTTAAAGTCATGTCTGATCTGTTCTAGTTTTTCTCTTGATTCTAAAAGCATTTTTGCAGTCTCTGTCTTCCCTTTATAGTATTCATCTAGATCTAATTTAACATCAATAATATCTGTAGGGTCTACTATTGCTTCAAACTCAGCATCAGCATCACCTAGAATCTCCTTGAGTCTATCAGGTAGATCTTCATTTTTAATCTTTGGTAGTTCCACTATGTTGTTGTTACTGCGTATCCTGTTCCTAATCTAGTATGCCATACCAGATTACTAGATGTTGTAGTATTTGTTACAAGGTCTAGTGATGTAGATACCACTGTACCACCTAGACTCAATGTATATGCTACTCCACCTGGATTATTTGCCCAAGTATCTGCTGTCCCCGATGCAGGTGTATTGTTAGTCACACTAATACCTAACGTGTGAGGACCTGTGCTTACCGTATTAATATTTATACTAGATGTAGTAGTGCTAGATGATGAACCAATGCTTGCACCATCCCATGTGAATGATGCTGTGTTATCTGCAGCAACTTCTAGTACATAGTTTCCTGCTGTCTCTATATTAATAGAGATTGATGTTGTCTGTGCTGACCCTGATGTAGGATCAGTGTTAGATGGGAATGCAGCATAAGTGTTCATGAATGCTGGCCACAGTTGATGTGGTCCTGCTCTCATCCAAGATGCTGCTGTCTGTTCATAGCACGCACCACCTCTACAAATTTTTACATACCATCCACCTGGATTGTCACCGTATCCTGTACCACCTGCATTATTGGTACACTGAACAACCATCGTTAAAGTTCCTGAGTTCAATGCTACAGTGTTTGAGTATGGTGTAGTGTAACTTCCTGATGCAAAAATACCACCAGTAGCAGGGTTGAAGTTTGATAGTGCTGTTGATGAACCACTAAGAAATATTTTTAATGTATCATCACCACCACCAGTGATTGTATAGTTATCTGTTGCAGGGATAGGTATTTGATATGTCACTGTCTGCACTACACCTTCTCTTCTACACTGTGAGTTATCTGTCCATACTGCATACTTGTTTGCCTCTGTGCTCCACAAGTCACTGTAAACGGGAAATGTTACGGGTGTTGATCTCTGTGTTCTAGTATAAGTTGTTGAAGTTCCGTCAGGATTAAATCTTGTGATAGGTCTGATATTAATATCGGGATCAAATGGTAAACAAGAATCAGGTGCTACAGTTATTGTTGGTAGCACAGGACTATAAAGATTAGACCTCGGTGCTACGAATGGTATACCGTCCTTTGGATATGGTTTTGTGAATATTGTTTCACAATCAAATGGCACACCGTTCTCATCAAATTTACATACCTCTTTCCAAAACTGTGGCATGTCTGGGAAGTATTGATTTAGATATTGATTCTCTTCTGGGTTCTCAGGATCAGGTGCAGGATTTCCATCAAGAAATAATGTCCTCTGCACAGGTACAACTTCTGTGGGAGGAACATATCTTGCAGGTGTTGATGGGTTTATTTCCGAGTCGCAAATCGGTCCGAAGTACCCTTCTGGATAATAATAAGACACAAAAAAAGAGGGGTTTTATCCCCTCTATTTATCTCGAACGAGAATATTTATAATGCGTTACCTCTTGGTAATACCTCTTCTGGGAACACAAAGTTCTC
>OCVP010000018.1_pt1 | contig 88154 bp, 62 predicted proteins | sample 1539171 | NCBI WGS metagenome assembly OCVP01 (sample SAMEA51879418, study PRJEB22527) | metagenome
GGTCAAGGACAAGGTCAAGGACAAGGCCAATCTGGACAGCAAGGACAGCAAGGACAAGGTGGCCAGCAAGGTCAGCAAGGACAGCAAGGTCAAGGCTCCCAGCAAGGTCAGCAATCCGGACAACAAGGCCAACAAGGCCAGTCTGGACAGCAAGGCCAAGGTCAGCAAGGTCAGCAAGGCCAACAAGGACAGCAGCAGGATAACGGACAAGGACAGCAACAGCAAGGCGGCCAGCAAGGCGGCCAGCAAGGCGACCAGTCCCAACAAGACCAAGGAGGCCAAAACGGCCAAAACGGTCAGAACCAGCAGCAGCAGGGCCAGACCCAGAACGGTCAGCAAGGTCAGCAAGGTCAACAAAATGACCAGCAACAAGGCCAGCAACTGGACAACCAGGACCAAAACGGCGAAAACGACAACGATGGTGACGGAATCCCAGACGATCTAGACAATGACGACGACAACGACGGAATTGCAGACGATCTAGACCAGAATCCAAACGATCACGACAACGATGGCATCGACGACGCTGAAGACAACGACGACGATGGTGACGGAATCGATGACCGTGAAGAGACTCAGGACGGCGACGACACAACCAACATCTACGACCATGACAACGACGGAATCAACGACGCAGTTGACCTTGACATCGACAACGATGGCATCGACAACCGCAACGACTTCGATGACGTCAACAACAACGGTGTAAGGGACGCTGGTGAAGACCGAATGCGTGACCACGACAACGATGGAATGGACGACATAGATGATACCGACGACGACAATGATAACATCCTAGACGTGGATGAAATCGGTGGCGCTACTGGCGCATACCGCTACGACCACGACAACGATGGAATCTGGGACAGCACAGACACAGACGACGATAACGACGGCTTGTCTGACTGGTTCGAAGCTAACGACGGTAACGACCTAACTGGTCAATTTGACCACGACAACGACGGTATTGAAGACCACGTCGATGACGATGATGACAATGATGGAATCATCGATATCCTCGAAGTTTGAAACCGCTGAAGTTGATTAGGCAGTTGTTGAATACCCGTTCGATTAAGTTCGGGTCAGCTGATTTCATCGGGGGTTCGCCCCCGGTGAAATCTCCCCACATTCCTTTCTTTTTCCCAAATGCTGAGAGTTGATACTCAAACACTCACGTGATACCATTGTGCACATGCGCGTAGCGCGCTTGATATAGTCGGCGTCAGTCACGAGATGATTCCGGAGAGGTAGCTATGCTCTCAAAAAGACAATTTGCACAGAAGTTTGAGAATAGACGCAAGTCCACTGTATCAGTGGGTCTCGTGTTCTTGATGATTACAAGTACTTGGCTAGGATTGATTTCTACATTGAATCAAGACTACGAAGTTGAAACAAGATTGGTTGATGCAGACCCGCTTCAATTTAGCGACGTTCAATCGACCGATCAAGGTGGCCAAGGCGAATGGAACGGCGGAATGCCTCCACAATATGGTCTGCAAATGCATGACGCATTGTGGGATTTGACATGGGCTGATCCTGGCGCCATGTACGGCCATATTGACGACGTATCCTCACTTTCATTGAATCCAACCTATGGATTAATGTTGGAAGAATCCAGTGCAGATGACCACGACAATGATGGAATTGATGACCTAAACGACCTCGATGATGACAATGACGGAATCTATGACTTACTCGAGAGATTTGACGGTTGCTTTGGAACTGACCCATACGACCACGACAATGACGGAATTCAAGACCACCTCGATTGGGACGATGACAATGACGGAATCCTTGAGGGACCAATCGATTACGCTGCTCTTGAAGCTCAGGGCCTAGACCCAAGGAATGTTTCAATGCACAGATTTGTCGAACCAACCACAATCCACCCACTAACCGGCCAACCTGTTGGTATTGCATACAGAGCAGACCAACAGCCGTTTGACCATGACAACGATGGAGTTACAGACGAAGACTCGGATGGCTCCGGCGCAGGCAGATACGACGAAGACGACGACAACGATGGCCGAATCGACCAATTCCGCTGGCCTTGTGATTTCGACAATGATGGCGATCAAGATTACTTTGACAACGATGATGACAATGATGGAACTGTAGATTGGAACGATGCAAACCCATACGATTCTAGTGTTACAGGCGCTATGGACATCAGCGGTGCAATGTTCGACGACCCAGTCACTTGGAACTTCAACCAATACAGAATGTATTCTGCAGGAATCAATTTTGTTGACTTGGAAGCAGCTAAGGTCGATGCAAATGATGACTTCGACTTTGCAGGTGGAGAAAACGGAGACGGCGCTGCCGGAACTCCCGCCTTTACCACAATTTTTGACGGCGATTTAGACGGCGATGGAATACCGAATTTCATCGACCCTGACAACGATGACGATAACATTCCAGACAGTTCTGATACCGATGATGATAACGATGGGCTGCTGGACATGTACGACCCAGATGATGACAACGATGGAATCCCTGATGTATGTTGGAATATCGATACCAATGGTGACGGACTAAACGACTACACAGGACAAGACTCCTCCCCTTACCAAACTCCAGGTGCGGACACCGACAGCACTCCAGGACACGATTGTGAAATGGATTATGATGCAGATTTGGATGATGATAGATTCAGACCATTCGACCAGAATTACAACGGAGTATGGGACTGGCTTGACCCAGACATGGGTGGAAATCCAACGCCTGACGATGCGGTACAAACACAGTTCACAGCAACCGATTTCGCATACGATATCGACAACGACCAAATCGAAAATGAGAATGACACATACCCTCTATCCATGAACTCTGAAGCTTGGGTTGCAACATGTATGTCTCCTGCAAATCCGAACCCACCTAACCCAGACCCACGATGTTTGACAGAGAGAGCATCTTACTCCCAATTCAATGATTGGGATGGCGATGGAATTTCCAACTGGGACGATATTGATGATGACGGTGATGGAATTATCGACATTATAGACATCGATTGGGATTGTGACTTCGATAACGATGCAGTATTCCACCAGATCAACGGTAGCTTGTACCGTGATGATGGACCTAACGATGTCGATTCTGATATCGACGGAGATGGATTGCCTAACGATATTGATTGGGACGATGACAACGATGGTCTGAACGACCTGTACGACCCAGATGACGGAAACTGTGGTCTTGTTGATTTCGATGCAACAGACGCATTCGCAACTCCTTACTATCCAATAGGAGACGGTGCTGACCTTGATGGCAGCGCTGACAACCAAGACTACACAGACAACGTTGACAACTATTGGGCTTTGGTTTGGAATGCAAACCCATTCGCAGATGTTGTGATCAACTACAATGGATTCGATGCAACAACTAACCCACCAACCGGTGGAAATGTTCCAGAGTTCTACTGGTTCATGTTCACCCGATGGTCATCTTACAACGGTGGTAACGAGTGGGATATTGATGCAGATGGAGACTCTCTAATCAATGGATTAGACACCGACCAAGATGCAGACGGTATGCCTGATTGGTGGGACCAAGACGAAGGTAACGATGGTCTGCTGGATGTCAACGACCTGAAGATGGGCGGTACAATGGACCTAACTCAGTGTGGTATGACCGTGGGCCAATTGGGCTCAGGATTCACTTGTGGATTCACATATGCTGTTGCATACCACATGCCATTGACAGGAACCAATGCAAACTTCGGCTCTCCTTATTCTACAAGGCCGGACTATAACTTCGACCAAGGACAAGGCGGTAAGGTCCAAGGAGGAAACGATTGGACATGTACGCCTGACTACACCGGCACAGCACAAACCGACCCTACTGGCGGTTGCTGGCACTACGATTTCGGCGGAGATGGCGATGAAGAAAGCGCACTCTCATATGCACAGATTAGCGACAACAGAGACGCATTCCTAACTTGGATTGGGCTGGCCACTGGTGCTTGGCAATGGAATTTCGATGACACTGCGAACGCGGGAACAGTTGGTTTCCCTGATGAATTGGGTGCCGATTTGCTAAAGAACCCTGAAGACGGTGACGTTGATGGCGACTTTACTAACAACACAATCGACCTGGACGAAGACTACGATGCAATCTATGATTGGAATGACGTCGATGACGACAACGACGGAGTCTGGGACTTCTTCGAAGTTGATACAAATGATGATTTGGATGACGACGCAAATCAAGACTATGGAGAAGATTTCTTCACCGGTCTGAATTGTGATGACTTAGATGATGATGGAAACGACCAGGACGTTGATGGTGATGGTTGGTTCCAAGCGGTTTGGGACAAGGGTGTAATGAGCCAAGGCCTCAAGTCTCCTAAGTTCTATGACGTAGACAATGACAACGATGGAGTTCCAGATTCAGAAGACCCTGACGACGACAACAATGGTGTTCTTGACGCCGTTCAAGAGTTGCAACCGGGATGTTTCTCTGGAGAGGAACAACACCCGTATGACCACGACAATGATGGAATTGTCGACTGGGCAGACGATGACTTTGATGGTGACGGCATCTCTAATCTAGTGGAGGCTCAAATCTCCATTACAGCTCCATTCGACCACGACAATGACGGCACTCGTGACGACATCGACCTTGATGATGATGAAGACGGGATGCAAGATGTGGACGAAGTTCTTCTCTGGCCACTTCGATTCGATGCGGAATCTACCAACCCTTGGGACCACGATGATTTCGGCGGCGGAGTAGGAATTGCAAACCCGAATGACCCTTCAACAGGCCCAGACGCAATCGATAACGACGACGATAACGATTCAAGAGAAGATAACAATTGGGATCACCTCGAAGAGAATTATGTTTCCGACCCTTGTTATGGTGGAGCAGAATCCAGCGATTGGGATAGCGATAACGATTGTATTCTAGATGCAGATGATAAGGCTCCAACTTACATTACAATGGATATTCCAGACACTCTATGGCTGGATGCTCAAAGCCCTACGATTTTCCGTGGACACGTTGACTGGTTGAACCCGATAACATCCACCTACGAGGCTGCACCGGGACTGCCTGTACAGGTTCACATTGAATGGACTGGAAACAACACCACTGCAATTGAGACAATTGACGTAATTACCAACATGTGGGGTAACTTCACAGTTGGACAATTCTTGTACCCAGAAGATTTGGTTGTTGGTGACAATACCACATACCGTGTCTACGCTGAAGTTACTGAGATGTTTGCATTCAACGGCAATCAGTCACAATCATACTTCGTTGGTGCAGAAGCGAACATGACAGTGGACTACTCTGCTTGGACTTACTTCCGTAGCGATGAACAACCGTTCTGGTTGGATTTCAAGGCGCACTACGAGGCAGACTGGGCTCGTGGATTGTATGACAATAGAATCATCCATTCCCCAATCAGCTTCGAAATCACCGGTGGATTATTCGGTAACAGAACTAACCCGTCTAACTTCTCCGGATTCAATAATGATGGATACAGAACCGATAGTGACGGATGGGCATCTTTGACATTCGTTCAAAATCTAGGTGCTAACGGTACCTGGAAGCAAGTTCAGTGGAACTCAACAATGGACAATGGACAGGGACAAATCCCTGGTGGATACGAGGAAATTGTTTGGAACGACCTAACTAAGACTCACGATGTATTAATCGATAGTAGCACGGGAATGCCACTACGATATGATTACAGTAATACTAGCCTACCAGCAGGCGACATCGAAATTGTTGCATCTGTTCTTCCTGAACTAGCGGATGAATGGCCGTTCCCATACTTACACGGAGATACCTCTGACCCGTTCCCGGTTCGCATCATGCATCGCATGAATATCGAAGGTGAACTAATCGTCAGTGGTTTGTCTGCAGTTTACTACTGGGATGGAACCATCAACAACGGTGATGGAACTTTCGGAAACTGGGCTACATTATTCCACCAGCAAGCACTGAATGCTGCCGGAGTGAGCTTCGAAGAGGCCAAGGTATTGCGTCCGTATCCAAGTTTGTGGGACGGTATTCCAGACAACCTGCCAGGAGAGGCAATAAATCTGCGAAGTTTCATTTCCGTGAACACGACCCACTGGTTCATCTCTTTAGTTAACGGAGGAGACAGCGATTTGCCACCTTGTGGCCAAGTTGATCCAACTGACCCGTCTAGCCCGGTTCGATGTGAAATTGTTCCTGAAATGAACACCGGTGAGACATTCGGTGTAACTGGAACTGTTACAAATCGTACCAACGATGCTTGGGACCAAGACCCAATCGCATTGCAAGTCGATATTGATGGTAATGGACAGTTCTTAGGAAGCCAAGAGACGGCTTATACGCAGCGTCCAATCATGAAAGATGGAGATGCTACATTCGAGTACAACTGGACCTGGTACAGCCAATACGCTGCTGGTACCTACGGAATACGTGTTGATTTCACTAACAATGCGTATTACTTCACTGGTAACTCAACCAATCTTGCAGCAACTGGTGCTTACATCAACGTCACTGTAGTTGGAACAACCCAGTTCCAAATGACAAGCGTTCCAAGACTGTATCGAAACACTACAACAGTCATTGAAGCTAGATTGCTTGATAACTCACTGCAACCATTACGAGACGCTCCAGTAACCTGGACATGGTCGTATGATGGAAGAAGTGGTGTGAATTACACAGATGACCTTGGAACATTCTCGATACCATTCGAGATTAATCCTGAGGATTCACTAGGCAACTATTCTTTGCAATTCGAGTACGATGGTAACAGACTGATGAAAGGAAATGTTGACAGCCAGAGTGTGTGGGTAGTTTCCCGTACATTTGTCAACGTCATCTCTTCGGATGAAAATATTAGACAATCTGGTGATAGATGGGATTTCACTGCACAGGTTACTGATGATAACAAGACAGCAACAATCAGAGATTCAGGTGGCCGAGAACTAAGTGGCGCAACTACACCGAATGGTGGATTGGTTGATGTCATCTATGAAGGCTTAGACTTCGAAGGAGTAATGCACAGACAGGTCGTTGCAACATTAGCGCCTAATGCTGGTTTGATCTCCTTGCCAGAACCTCAAGTCGATGGCAGCCACCTATGTTTCTATGATGGAAATGGTGACGGAATTCCAGACCGTGATTCCAACGGTAACGGCCAGCTAGACGACTCTGAGTCTATCGGATGTCTGAAGGCGAATGTTTCACCACTATCTCCACAGATTCTACGTGAGGATCCTGACAGCTTCTTGCCAGATGGATTCGGGCCAGTATCTGTCTATCTAAGGTTCCGTGAAACCCTACCTAACGAGGGTTGTGAAATTCTTGAGGCAGAATACTTGTCAATGCAAGGAAAGTGGGACCCATGTGTAGATGTAGTCGGAAACGACCACTTCAGAGTACAAATGGCGTACAACGCTAATGGTTTCTCTCTGATTGGAAGAACCTCTATGGAAGTAGATGACCAAATAGTATACACTAGCGAAATCGACCCATTAACTGGCGAAGTTGTTCCTAAGCCAATGGTTGTAACTGGACAATTAACCGATGAGCTAGGCACCAACCTAACCTTCAGAAACGTCCGTGTCAACTATGAAATGGTAAACAGCCCTGCTGGACCAATAGCATGTTTCAATGGAATTACTGACATCAACGGAAGATTCGCAATTACTTGCCCGCTATCTGACGTATTAGCAGGTAAGGCTAGAGTTACAGTGTCCTACTCTGCATGGGATAACAACGATGCTTACCGCTATCAAAACAAGACCGTGCAAACCGAGTTCGATGTATTCAGCAACTCAACCCTACAGATTGCTGAAGTTGGACCATTCAAGTCGAGTGTCGAAACATTCGTTGCACCGAACAATGGAACTGCATTCCCGGTACTGTACTTGAAGGAAAGCTTCCACATCGATGCAATCTTGACTCAATCCAACGGACAATATGTTGGAGGCAAGTGTCTGAACATTTACCTTGACCCACAGAAGAACGTACGCCCTCTATCGAGCATCTACACAAGAGAATCAGATGGAATGGTAGAATGGTTCAGTGGCGACCCTAGCCAAAACCCTGGCCTGAAAGGTGTTGAAACAACTGGTGGAGAACTCGAAGGATTCAGATTATTGAGAGTTGCATTTGAGCCAGATATCAACGTTCCAGGTGGCTGTGATAAGGATACAAGCAATGTATTGAACGGTTCGCACATGGACATTGTAGTACTTGTGAGAAGCAGAGTTGATCTGCAAGTCAAGACTTCTTGGTCCTATGTCAACAACAATGGATTAGACACCAACGACAATGTCCACGGTGAAATCGCTCTATTGCGTGACAGGCTGGACTTGGCAGTTGAGAATGAAGAGATCTTCTTCATCAGAGAATATTGGGATTCCGATTCTATGGAGTGGGTTGTTGAAGGCAGAAATGAGTCTTACACCAATGAGCAAGGTATTGCATCATTCGATTGGGCTTTCGCTGGAAGAACCTGTGAAGGAGAACCATGTTCCGGTGATTGGAGAATCAAGGCTTACTATCCTGGTTCTACATTCTTCGCAGAATCAAGTGACAACATTACGCATGAAGTTCACTACATGAAGGCACAAGTCAGTGACCAGAGTGAAGGAATATTCACTCCAACCACAATTATGGCACTAATTATTGTTCTATTGGGAGCATTAGTTGCTGGAGTCATGTATTACCAGCGTGTAGTGGCTAGACGCCAAGTCGAAGCATTGAGAGGTATTCTAACCGATACAATGCTACAGTTGCAAGCTGCAAACGAGTACATTGCAATCATCTTTGATTGTTACAAGCAGTTGGTCAAGCACTTCCGCCGTCATGGATTCATGAAGAAGGTCTACGAGACAACTCGTGAATTCGAGAGCGCTGTTCGTGGAGCATTCCACATGGTGCCTGCAGACCAATTAGACGCATTCATTGCAATCTTCGAAGAGGCACGTTACTCAGACCACGAAATTGGTCCAAGTCACCGTGACCGTGCAATCGCAACTCTGAATGAGATCACAAAGAGCCTAGCAATGGCTCTAGGTGATGGAGGAATGATCTCTCGAACCGAGGACCATGAATCCAAGTTGTACGGCGGCCTAACCAAGGCTGGCGAATTCGTTGCTGCTGATGGAACTGTCAAGCAGGCAGGAATCGACGAAAACGCTGACAATTCAAACTTCAAGATTTGAATAATCGGCAAAGAGGGCAAAGTCGGGCGTTTGCCCGACTTTGTCCATTCGTCGGCGTAGGGTTGATGAGGTTGGCCCATCGTGGCTATGCCATGAGCGATTGGAAGACACTCATCGACCAAGCGATGATGCAAGAAGGAACAAACACGATTGAAGCACACAGAATCTATGGTTCTGCAGTACGGTCTGCATTGTCTAATGCGCAGTTGTTACTTACAGATTTAGAAGCTGCTCAAATCATTGAATCTATTTACGGCGCATTGGTTGCATATTCTCAACAAGTAATGTTGCGAATGAAGGCCGAAGACCCTGAAGTTGGTGGTGTAGACCACGCGTTCAGAGCAGGACAAGCATACGGAGTTTCCTGTGTACTAAACCACCTTATTGACCAGCTAACTGACGTAGCATCAATCACTTCACTGCAGGCCCTGGATGATTTTTCAGACACTCTTCACAATGACATTCTTGTACAAGCAAGAGCCGCTGGATTGACAGTGGAATTACTCGATGCTAAGGGTGAAATTTTACTCGAATGAAACCCTAGAAAAATGGCCTACTACGGCGCGAATGGTCAAACTCCCGCGTCGGTGCCTTCATAACAGGGCGGTCGGTCGGCGACTTGCTTCTAAAGCATCGAGGGAGTCATATGAGTAAACCCGTAAGCAAGACAAACCCAAATCTTGTCGATTTAATCGGCGATTTGAAGGCACAGTCTCGCGAGACCGGCGCACCTCTGTGGCGAGATGTCGCACTACGCCTTTCCAAGAGCCGTAGTAACTGGGCACAACCAAACCTAAGCCGCTTGAGCCGCCATTGCCCTGAGGGCGTAACAGTCCTCGTTCCAGGCAAGTTGCTCGGCAGTGGTGAAATTTTGGCCAAGCACGACGTCGCCGCATACAGTGTCAGCGCTGGAGCCCGTGAGAAGATTGAGGCAGCAGGAGGCAGAGTCCTTTCGCTTGCTGAATTAATGAACGAAAACCCAAACGGATCGGGGGTGTACATCCTTGGCTGATAGCAAGACATTCGTCTATGATGCCGATGGACTTGTCCTAGGACGTTTGGCTAGCATAGTTGCAGAGCTTCTTCTGAAGAGCACCCGTGCTGGTGACAGTGACCAAGTGGTGATTGTTAACGCTGAGAAGGCTATTGTTTCAGGCAAAGCATCTTCAGTTTTTGCAAATTATCATCAAAAGTACGAACTTAACCACGCTCGCAAGGGACCATATTTCCCTCGTATGCCTGACATGATTTTGAAGAGAACAGTCAGAGGCATGTTGCCATACCAAGCAAAGAGCAGCGGACGTCGTGCACTTCGCAATCTACGTGTTGAAATCGGCTGCCCTAGCCACTTGTCTGGTGACCTTCCAGAAGGTCATGAAGCAGGTGATGACAGCAAGATTCGACGCCCTCTTCCACAGCGTTTCGTGCGCTTGGGAGATATCAGCGCTAACCTAGGCGCACCAGCACACCGATGGAACGGAGGTGAGCAGTGATGGCTCGCAAAGGAAAGAAAGTTGTACACACTTCAGGTAAGCGCAAGACCGCAGTTGCACGTGCAACTGTCAAGGTTGGAAAGGGAAGAGTTCGTGTAAACAGCGAACCTATTGAAATCATGCAACCATCTCTATCACGCCGCAAGGCTATGGAGCCGCTAATCATTGCAGATGCAATGAACCGCTTGTCTAAGGTAGACATCAACATTCTAACACATGGTGGTGGAGTAATGGGTCAAACCGATGCAATTCGAACTGCAATTGCTCGTGGCCTAGTTCACTACAATGGTGGTGCAGAAGGCCTTGATGAGGAACTTCGTGACGAATACCTGCGATTCGATCGCAGTCTACTAGTCAACGACCCTCGCCGCAAGGAACCAAAACACCAGCTCGGTCGTGGTGCTCGCCGAAAGAAGCAGAAATCTTACAGGTGATTTAGATGATTATTCCAGTACGTTGTTTCAGTTGTGGCGGTCTAATCGCACACAAGTGGGAAGAATTCAATGAAAAGAAGGACGCAGGAACCGATATTATGACATCACTTGATGAACTTGGTATCGAGCGCTATTGTTGCCGCCGAATGTTTGTTTCACACATCGATCTAATCAAAGAAGTTGCACCTTTCAGTGCACCTCGTGAGTGAACTAGTCGAATCCGATTCCCCAGGCAAGGGCTTGTGGGTTAGCTTGGCCTATACTTGGCGGCTGGGGGCCGTCAGACCCCAGTTCAAATCTGGGCAGGCCCACTGCCTGGGATTTTTCTAGTGGTGGACCAAATGAGTCTCCGTAGGAGACTCGGAGGCAATGTATTGATGGTGGATGAGGCTTTACATGGCAATATGAGAATCCGCTCTATCTTGTTGGCAGCCTTAATCGCTCTCTCCTCTTTGTCGGTAGTGATAGCGAATGATACGGTTACAACACAGGATGTTGACCTTTCAGGAAACCACACGATGACCGGCAATTACACCGTTTCTCACGGTACTACTCTTACAATTAAACCGGGCACTACAATCGATATGCAAAATTATTGGATGAAGGTTGATGGAACCTTAGTTGCTGACAATGCAACCATCATGTCCTCGATTCAAACAACAGGCCCAGGTTCCCACAATGCAGGAGTCTGGGATGCTCTAACAATCTCTTCAATCGGTAGTGCATCATTTGATAATGTCACGGTTTCTAATGCAAAATCATGCTTGATTGTTGATGGAGTTTTGACAGCAAAATCCCTCACAATTGAGGACTGTTTAATCGGAATAGAAGTAGACGGTTCTGCTGATATCGATGATGTAACCATTAGCCATGTTGATCACGATGGTATTCGCTCAACAGGCAGCATCGACATCACGATGGCAAATATCGATGACGTTACTGGAGGCATTCATTCAAGTGGCGACATTATACTGTCTGATGCTACATTTAGCAACGCCGGGGTTGGTATCGCACTTACTGGAGGAACAGCTGACATCGAAGAATTAGAATTTGCAACAGGAGTTGGAAACGCGCTGACAATTTCTTCAGGAGTATCTGGCGACGTTGATGGAATGCAAGGAGACGCAACCAATGCAGTCGTTTCAGTCGATTCATCTGGATTCACGGTGTCGAATATCGATATGTCTGGTGAGAGATTGGTTAACTCGTGGTCTGCAGGAGATTTGACAATCTCAGATTCATCATTTTACGCGGACAGCCCCGAAACACCGATCGATTTGAGAACATCAGGAACAGTGACACTTTCCAATATCACTGTTACAGGTCAGTTTTCAACCCAAATGAATTCCTATGATGCACCTTGGATTGGAATGGCTTTAGCTGGTAGTGGAGATTACATTGTGTCATCTTCACACATTCAATCAACCGATTCTGCTCTCAAGGCTTCAGGTACGGGGACATTGTCAATTTCAGATACGCTGTTTGAATCTGATAGAATCGGCCTATCCTTTTCAGGGATTTCAGCAACTACCCTAGATTCAGTGGTAGTGAATATCTCAACCGGTGGAGAGAAAGGAATCGATATTCTTCAAGGAGCTCACACATTCTCCGATTTGCATATCAACATGCCATTCAATCAGTTTGAATCTGGAAGTATCGGAATGGAAGCATGGTGGTGTAATATCGATGCCGAAGACATTTCAGTCAGTGGTTTTGCACATAGCATGAACGTGTACGAATCGGTTTTACAATCGGAAGACTTGACACTTGTAGATTCTAGTCAACAGGGACTGTATGGCAGTTCTTCAGCCATCCACATCTCTGATTCATTAGTAACCAGAGTTTCCGATAACGGTATCGTGATGGATTCATCAAACGCAGTTTTGAGGACCTTAACTTCTAGTTTCCACGAAGATGCAGTAATGATTGATTCAGATTCCGAAGTCACTGTTTGGTCTTGGACATCTACAAGCAACCTTGGATTTGATTCTGAAGGAGGAGGCATTCTAAATTACGGAACAAGCCAAACTCTCAGTCTGAATACATCTACCAATAATCGTCTTTGGGAGATGTCGGTTACCTTCGAGGATTTGACCGGAAACCCGGTCGATGCAGATTGGCAGGTTCTAGGATTCAGTGGAACAGCCGCCAGCGGGAGTGCAGTTCTACCAGTTAGTGAAAGTGGCTCACAAATTACTGCAACCTATGCCGGAGTAGGTGCTCTTTCTACCCCTACAGGGGTTCAAGGCGGCACCCACACAATGCAGGTTCCAATCATGCCACAGGGAGATTGGAATCTAGGAGCTGGAACAGTTGTAGTTCTTGGTCCAACCGAGGACGGGTCTCCACATATGGCAGGTGGAAACATCACAATTCCATCCAATGCACAATTGATTCTCCAGGATACAAGTTTGCAGATCCCCGATTTCGCAACTCTGACGGTAGACAGCTACGGAGACTTTGAAGGAGTGAATTCTCAATTCCACGGAGATATCATTTCACATTCTGGACTATTCAGTGATTCAGCAGACTCCAATCTCTCAGTTATGGGAGATGTGCTATGGACATCTTGCCAAAGCGACCTCATGTTGTACAATTTACACGTTTCAGGTGATACACAATTGGACAATTCCTGTAGAGTAACTATCAATTCTGGAAGCGTAACACAAAACGTTAGTGTTGGAGTGGGGGCATTTTTGGAAATTGTGAACACTCTACACGTTTCAGTTCTTGACAAAGGCGAAGGGGTTCAGGGCGCAACGGTCACAATAGATGGCCAGAGTGTTGCAACCGACTCTAATGGCGAGGCTAGCAAATCAACAACCTCCCTACTGGTCGACTCTAGCGGAACAGTCACAACCGGATTGATGCAAGTGGAGATGCAGTGGGGCCAAATCTCAGATTTGATGGCTTGGGATACCTCCAATTCAATGGAGCACACATTCATTGCATCAACTATTGAAGCAGGAACTCTAGACGAATGGCTCATTCTTGAAAAACTGTGGAGCCCCTATCATTTGACTGGCGACCTAGTTGTACCTCAAGGACAAACCATGACGATTAACGACGGCGCATACTTGCGAATTGCAGACCAAGTTACAATCACAGTTGAAGGAACATTCACCTCAGGATTTTCCACAATTTCTTCAATGGGCGGAGGTGCTCGATGGGGCGGTTTGGTAGTTGGTGATAATGCGGAAACTTCGGTTCAGATATTGGGCTCTAGTTTGGTTGAAGGCTCTCCGCTGATGACGGTTAATGGTGATGCGGATGTAATTTTCAGTCATGCATCACTAGCCCGATCAAGTGGTGCTGAACCGTTACTGAGAACAACAAACTCTGCACAAGGAACTCTGCATCTGACCTCCACTACTTTCACAGATTCTGCTTCACATTGCTTTGAGTCTCAAGGCTCAGTTTCAATCACAATAGAAAATGTCGACATGCAAAATTGCCAATCAGATGCAATATGGGCTCAGTCGGTTGATTTGATGGCAGATGGCTTAACAGTAAATGACACAGTCAGTATGGGAGCAGTTAAAGGATACTTGTCCAACTTTGATGGAGTTGATTTGGTTGTTAACAACCTAGATGGTTTCGAAATGAACAATTTGGACATCACATCCTTGAGCGGTGCTGATAATCGAGAGATTATTATCGATGTAGCAAATATCAATGGTGCACCAGCGGTCGATTTGGATAACACAGCAGGCACTTTGTCAAGCTTGGACATAAATTGTGGAGGCAGTGGTACTGCAATAACCGCTCATCACGGCAGGGCTTCAGCATCTCTGGAGGTTTCTGATTCGACGATTACATCATGCACAAAGGGAATAGATTTGCACACTGATGGCGAATCTGCTCCAATGGTCTTAATGGACGTTCATATCGACTCGATGATTGCAATTTCGAGCGACGGAGCCGACATAATGGTTCACGGCGGATTGTTGAACGGTACAGTCGATGTAGACTCTGCAATCGCTAATCTCTACGATGTATCTCCAACCTCCGAATCTACATCCTTTGGTGAAATTAGAACATGGGCAACCCATATTTTCGACATAAGACTCAATGGTAACTCTCAGAATGCAGACATTACTTTTGAAGTCGGAGATTACTGGTCTGGCGATGCACAAGGAAGCAGTGTACAGGTTTCTCTGCCTGCAAAGGTCGTCGATGATTCGGGCACAAGTGATTATTCTACAGTCAGGGCTATTGCCTCAGCGAATGGCTTGCCTGATACAGATGCCAATTTCTCCTTTGGAATCGGAGTAGATGAGATCATACAAGTCGATATGATTGAGAATCAAGCACCAGAAGTTGAGATAATTATTCCGGACGACGGATTCAGAATTATGGAAAGCCTGCCGATTGAAATCCGAGCGGTAATCAGTGATGACTTAGATGCGAACTCCGATTTGGACATTGTTTGGACAGTAGTAGTTGGCCAAACTGAAATGATGCAGCTTTCCGGAGAATGGAATAACATCACAGATTTACCAGCAGGGTTCTATGTTCTATCACTAGATGTCACCGATACTCAAGGCAAAACATCTAGCGATTCATTGAGCTTTGAGATCACTCTATTGGATTCGGATGAAGATTGGAGTTTGACTTGCAACTCCGAAACCTGGTTCGACAAAGAAGAGAATCTGTATTGTGGACCAGACATCTACGATACTGACGATGACAACGATGGGTCACTCGATGTTCGAGACGCATGGCCTAATGATGCGTGTGCAAGCATCGATACCGATAGTGACGGACAGCCTGATGACTTACACTGCCCACCGGGAGTAACTACCTGGCTAACCGTAGACCCAGATGATGACGGCGATGGAATCCCGGACATTTCAGAAGGTGCGGAGTCAGGAGAAGACTCAGAGAGTAGTTCTGTTGGAACCGTGATATTTGTTCTAATATTCCTTGGAGCAGCAGCTTACATGTTGATGCGCAGGAAGCAGGGCGTGGAGTGATGGCAGAGTTTACCAGCGCATTACCTGATCCTGAAACAATGGCTCAGTTTTGTGTTGCAGTATTAGCAGTCATTGTTGCTTGGGATGCTTGGTGGCTAGGACGTCAACGAATAGATATCCCAGAACTTGGTGATTTACCCAATGGAGGATATTCTTGGGAATCAAATCAATCTCAGGAAGTATCACGCCAATGGGCTAACTTGATGACTATGGGCGCAATGATGGTGCTGCCGTGGATGCTTGCTGAGTTATCCAATACTCCAATTATATGGGTTTGGATATGGGATATATTACTTGCAATTCACTTGATTTCACTGTTGATACCTAAGCGATATGCAATAACGAATACACATCTTTTTGCCGATGGCCAAAGATATGAGTGGAATAGATTGAAACTGGCTAAAAAGCAGCCAAAGAAGAGAATAATGTTGTTGCGCAAGGGGTGGGGCCCTTTCGGACCCCTACCCCTTGGCGGCGACAGAAATGCGCTAGATAAAGCAGCAAATCTGATAGTCACAATTCTTCAAGAAGAAGAGTGATTTCATTCCTCGGATGAGGAAGCTTTGGTGTCCATGGTTGCTGCATACCAAACCATCATACCGAATGCAGTCTTGTTGACTACGTCAGCGATGTTGTATAGGATATTCAAGCCATCAGTATTGTCAAACTGCTGTCCAATAATGAATCCTACAGGGTAGATAGCCCAGCCAACTGTCAGAATCATAGCCATTGCTTTGAAAGCAAATTGAGTTCCTTCGCTAGCCTTGCCAACATTTTCCTTAGCTTCTCCTGCCCAGATTTCGTACATGATGTAGACCCAAGCAGCACACCCGAGAATGAATAATGGCCAAACCATTCCTCCACTGATCCAACCGATGTTTGCTTCAGATTCTGCAAGGAATCCTGTTACTAACATTACAATTGAAGCCGCGAACAATCTCCAGAATAATGCAGCAGTTGCAACTCCGACTGCTGCTAGAATGAGGTAGAATTCAGATACTTGCAGTGGAACAGTGATTAACCAATCAATGTATCTCAATACAAGTGGCGAATCTGCTTCAGCAGACCAATGTGTTCTCATGTATGTGTAATGATACCACGCTACACCAGTTACAAGTGCAGCAACGGTCATGGATGTTTTCCACTTTGCGTTTACGTTGTTTCTTTCAAGAATGAAGAACACAGTAGATGCAAGCATCATCGCAGTAGCAAGCCAGAAAGAAACAGCAACCATGTCGGTGGAGTCCAACGCAGCGCTTGTTTCTTCAGCAGATACCGTTTTGATAGACAGCAGTGCTAGTGTTCCCAAAATTAAAAGGCTAGATGTTCTAACTCTATTCATAGATTTCATCAATTCTGTGCGAATTTGATTAGTATATAATAGACTGTATTTTTTCTTACCGGTTAAATTTCAAACGACTTTTCCAGTTTGAACTGCCCACATTCGGGCGTACGTGCCCCGTTTAGAAACCAACTCTTCGTGGTCCCCGTCTTCAATAATTCTTCCATTTTCTAACACAATTATTCGTTCAGCGTTCCTAATTGTTGAGAGTCGATGAGCGATAATTATAGCCGTTCTACCGGTAGAGATTTTGTTGATTGATCTTTGCAAAGCAGCTTCAGTTTCATTATCTACTGCAGAGGTTGCCTCATCTAAAATGAGAACAGGAGCATCTTTCAGAACAGCCCTAGCAATTGCCAATCGCTGTCTCTGGCCGCCAGATAATCTGTGACCGCCTTCGCCCACCAAAGTTTCCCAGGCATCAGGTAAATCTTCGATGAAACTTGAGGCTTCAGCAACTAATCCTGCCGCCTTTACTTGCTCGTCACTTGCTTCCGGATTCCCATATCGGATGTTTTCTAAAATCGTAGTTGGGAATAATGTGATGTGCTGGTCTACTAGAGACATAGATGAGCGCAATTTTTCAAGATTCCACTCGGGTAGAGATTTTCCAACCCATTTGATCTGCCCATTCTTAGGTTCTGCAAATCTTAGTAACAATCTGATTAGTGTTGTTTTCCCCGAACCAGTAGCTCCTACAACTCCTATCGTGTCTCCGGATTTGATGGTTAGGTTGAGATTTTCAAACACATTTTCTCTGCCGGTATATGCGAAGGAGACATCATTTAGTTCGATGTCTGAACTAAAGATGTCATCATCATCAGGTGTAAAATCGCCCTGAATGATTTCGGTAGGTGAAGAAAGGACATCAAGAACTCTGGTCGAGGAAGCCATGGCTCTCTGATACAGGTCAAAGGTTTCTCCTAAGCGAGTTAATGGCCACAGCAACCTCTGTGTCATAAACACAAGAACAGAGTATGCTCCGATAGCAAGAACGCCTTCGAGGGTAAGCCATCCTCCAAGCAGTAATGTTGCTGTGAATCCGCAAAGAATGGCCATTCTAATCATTGGCACGAATGCTACAGAGAGCTTGATTGCTTTCTTGTTCGCATTCCTGTATTCATTGCTCAAATTCTCTACTCGCTTCAATTCTCTTTCCTCAGCTGTAAAGGATTGAATTGTGGACATTCCGGATAAATCATTCTCCAGGAGAGCATTCAAGCGACCAGCAGTATTCCTAACTTCGGCATATCTTGGCTCTAGACTTCTTTGGTAAAGGAAAGAACCCCAGATGATTATTGGAATCGGTAGAACTGCAAACAAAGCGACCTTCCACGAAATTGCAAGGAATACTGCACCTACAACAATTACCGTGGTTGTTACCTGTAAGAGGTCATTTGCACCCTTGTCTAAGAAACGTTCTAATTGATTTATGTCATCATTTAGAATCGCCAAAACATCTCCTTTCTGTCTTTCATCGAACCATCCCATGCCTTGTTTTTGCACGTGACTGAAGGTCTCAAGGCGCAACTCATGCTGTACGGTTTGGGCGAGGTTTCTCCACAAAATCCCGTAGAAATACTCAAACAGAGACTCTAGTCCCCAAATTATGAAGGTAAGCACAGAGAGTAAAATCAACTGATGCCAAGCATCCACAACTCCAAATCCTGCAAGAAACGACTCTTCTCTTTGAACAACTACATCTACAGCCAGTCCAATTAGTAAAGGTGGAGCTAAATCCCAAATTTTGTTGAGGACAGAACATAGCGTTGCTAGACGGATTGTTCCCTTGTGAGGAGCCATATATCTCAGCAATCTTCTGAACGGCCCTCCCTCACTCATACTTACGCCACAGGGATTCAGTATGAGAATGCTCGTCTTGAAAGCACCCTTCATTTTCGAGATAACCATAATTGAGCCCCGTCCAATCGGACATAACATGGAATGGACGCGAAGCGGCGAGGACCTGTTTGTCAGAATCGATTCTGGCGATGAAATCCATGCTTCACTTCAACGCCTTGCAGATGAAGTTGGGTTTAACGCAGCAGCGATAACTAGCGGAATCGGAAGGACCAGAGATACTCTGTATGGCTACATGAATGAAGATGGAGTGTACATTCGAAGGCAACTAGATTCTCCTTCAGAATTGGTTAGTTTGTCAGGAAATATCGCTAGGAAACAAGATGGAACAGCGTTCACGCATATTCACTGTTGTTGGTCAGATGATGACAATAATGTCCATGCGGGACATATGTTCCAGTGCGTAGTTCATGTTGTTGCAGAAATCCACATTCGCATACTAAAACATGCGATAATGACGCGTTGTCCTTTGCCAGATGTCGAACTTTTAGGACTACAATTTTCGTGACATTGATAGCCATTGGCATAGGTGTATATTCATGGCCGGAGAAGATCGAATCAAGTATCTGGCCGATGCGGTGAGGTATCATCGGGAATTGTACTACAATCATTCCGCACCAGAGATAACTGATGCTGAATTTGACGCTCTATGGGATGAGTTGAAACAACTGGACCCGAACAATGCAGTACTACATGAAGTAGGTCCGGAACCACTCCCTGGAACAGTCAAAGTAGAGCACATGTTTCCAATGCGTTCCTTGGATAAGGGAACTTCTGACGAGGATATCATTCACTTCGTGACACAGTCAACCTTTGGCGGCAAGAGATATCTTGCACAACCGAAATTGGACGGATCAGCATTATCTTTGGAATATGTGGCAGGAAATCTTCACCGTGCAGCTACTAGAGGTAGCGGAGAGAGGGGCGAAGATGTTACACTGAATGCTAAATTGGTGGCGAACGTTCCAACTAGATTGAACATAGCAATCGATTGCCATGTACGCGGAGAGGTTGTTATGCCATTGGCTGTTTTTGAAGAAAAATATCGAGATGTTTCTCCAAACCCTCGCAATCTATGTTCTGGCGCCCTCAGGCAAAAGCATGGTGACGGAAAGGCAGATGCATCAGACTTAGTGTTCTGTGCATATGATGTGAAATTTCCAAATCAAAGTCCTGAAGCTGTGAATGATAGTGAACTACTGTCCTGGTTGCAAGAAGCAGGAATAGAACCGGCTCCCTGGGAAATTTTTGATTCAGAGGCGCCACAAAAAGAAATGATTGAGTATACCACTAAATGGAGTGCTAAGCGTTCGTCTTATGAGTTTGAAATCGATGGTATAGTTTTCAAATTAGATGACTTAGAACAGCGAGAAAATCTAGGCATGACAGCCCACCATCCTAGGTGGGCCCTAGCATGGAAATTCCCTTCACAAGAAGCGATTTCTGTCCTACTTGATGTTGATTGGCAAACCGGGAGAACCGGAGCAGTAACTCCTGTTGCAAGGATTGCACCACAAATGGTTGGTGGAGTTACTGTTGAAAATGTCACACTGCATAATGTCGGCGAAGTAGGGCGACTAGGGATCAAAGTTGGTGACAAAGTCAAAATTACTCGAAGAGGAGATGTTATTCCGAAAATCATTGAGAACTTAGGCCAAGCTTCACAGGCAGATTTGGAAGGAAGGTTCCACGCAGACGGCACTCAATTCAGTGGCGATTTAACATTCCAAGACATTGAGATTCCAAATGAATGCCCAGCGTGTAGTAGAGATCTCGTTATGGAAGGCGCATTTTTGCGTTGTATTGCTCTAGAATGTGATGCAAGAACAGCGAGGGCTCTGACCTATTGGTGTAGGACTTTGGAGATGGATGGTATCGGTGAAAAATTGATTGAAGCCCTGCTTGATAACGGCTTAGTAGAATCAATAGCTGATTTGTATCGCTTGAACCATTCTCAGATATCAAATCTAGAAAGGATGGGCGACAAAAGTGCGTATAATGTTCTGGATGAACTTGCGAGAACAAGAACCCTTAATCTTGCAAAATTCCTTCACGCCTTAGGAATAGAAAGGATAGGTCCGGAAGTAGCAACAACAATTTCTCAGCATTTCACGTCAATTGAAAAATTACTGCATTGGGTCGATGAGGGAGAAATCGAAGAACTAACCACCATCGATGGAATTGGTGAGAAGGTTTCAACAATATTCAGGGACGGCATTTCCAAGCGTCGCGATTTAATCAACGAACTTTCAGAAATAATCACCATAACCGATGAAGCAGAATCTGCTAGCGGGGTTTTCGATGGTAAATCATTCTGCATAACAGGATCACTGTCCCGTCCAAGGAAGGAAATTGCACTTGCAATCAAGAACGCGGGTGGTAAAGTAGTAGGTAGTGTAAGTGGAAATCTTAGTGTATTGGTTGCAGGAGAGAAAGCAGGTAGCAAATTAGCAAAAGCAGAATCTCTCGGCGTCGAGGTCTGGAGCGAAGAAAAATTGTTTTCGCAGATTTCAGTACCAAGAAAGGGTCCCAAGACCCTGTTCGAGTTCTGACGGCGAACACATGAAACTAAAAAGGCCACAAATTTAGCAAAAGCATGCGCTTGAAGAGTATCTCTATACTGATTATCACCTTGATGTTAGTATCACTAGTACCTACTTCTCTGGGAAATAGCGGAGGTAAATTCTCTAGCGGTACTGGATGTGGCTGCCACTATGGTGGTAGTGCGACAGCCTCCATGACGGGCCAACCTTCGTCTTACACACCGGGTTCAACATACACTCTCTCCATCTCAGTAAGTGGAGGAGTTTCCGGTAGCGCAGGTGGTTTTAGCCTGGATGTCAACAAAGGAACTCTATCAACCGGAGGAGTCGGAATTATGGCTGTGAAAGTTAACAGCGCACAAAATAGTGCCACTCATACCACTAGCAGTTACAGGAGCTGGAGTGTCGATTGGACAGCACCCTCGTCGGGATCTGGAACAGCTCAATTCAATCTCGCTGCAATGACAGCAAACGGTGCAAGTGGGAATAACGGAGATGCATGGGGGACTACAACAATTACTGTACCAGAATCGGGGCCTGCGCCAAATAATCCTCCATCAGTAACCAATGTTCAATTGTCTCCAACAAATCCTGTAACTACTGATACTCTGACATTGACATATACTTTCCAAGATTCAGATGGCGATTCAGAATCAGGAACGAAGATTAGATGGTACAAGGATGGAGTGTTGGAGTCTTCAAGGAACGACCAAATGACAGCCCCATCATCTCTGACTAGCAAGGGCGAGTCATGGAATGTCACGGTAACCCCAAGCGATGGTACTGATGATGGAAGCCCTGTTCACTCTTCCAATCTGCTAGTTGTGAACTCAATTCCTTTCGTTAATTCCGCAGAAATTACCCCAACAGATGCATTGGAATCGGACGATTTAACGCTAATCCACCTATCTTCAGATGCAGATAATGATGTTGTAACAGTCAGCGACACAGAATGGTATGTAGATGGCTCCAAGGTTTCAGCATTTGACGGGGATACGACAATTCCTTCAGTTGCGATTCGAGATGGAGATGTTTGGTATGCCAAGATCAAAGTCAATGATGGAGAGGTAGACAGTGACTGGTTTACAACACAAGATATCACAATTGGTAGCGATAATACACCGCCTACAATGGTAAGCGTATCTATCTCTGGAGGGCCGTTCACTACAACAGACGATTTACAAGCAACAGCTCAAGCAACAGATGCAGATAACGATGCTTTGACCTATGAATGGGATTGGCCCGGAACTAATGGTGCGATTTCATCAGCAACACTTCCTTCATTCTACACTGAAAAGGGCGAATCCTGGACGGTAAGATGCAGGGTTACAGACGGAGTTGTTTATTCTGATTGGATGGAGAGCAGCGCAGTCATAATCCAAAACACAGCACCAGTATTGAATGAATTGACGATCGACCAAGAAACCGTATTCTTTGATACAGAAGCAACTTATTCCTACGATGCTACAGACATAGACGGAGATACTCTTGTCACTTCAGAAACTTGGGACTTGAATGGAGAAATTTTGACTCTAACCCTCTCAGTTTACGATGATGAAATGGTATATTCCAATACGTTGAGCGACACTGTGCAAATTGTCAACTCGGTGCCAACACTTTCCTATGATGGTCCTTTGTCTCAGAGCGCTTTGGTCCCACTAAGTCCTACAATTGAATCCGATGATGCCAATGGAGACACTGTTACAACATCATGGCAATGGATGAGAAATGGTTTCATGACCGACGAGAATGGAAGCACAATTCCTGAGAGTAAATTGGGCGCAGGCGACATTTGGACGGCTATGATTACTCCGAATGACGGCGAAGACGACGGGCCGGTTTTGATGATTGATTTCACAATCTCAAACACCGAACCTACCGCTAGTATCACCGCTCCAGAATCTCTTATTCAAGGAGCGATGGTGACTTTCTCAGCAATGAGTTCATCCGATATTGATGGAGCGGTTGTGAATGCGATTTGGAGTGTTGATGGCACTGTAATGCATAACGGCATGACCTTCACAACAATCATGACACAGCAACTAAATCTGCAGGTGAAAGTAATCGATGATTTGGGTGCTGACGACGTTTACTCACAAACCTACACTGGAACACAGGCTCCTATGGCAATGAATACGCAAGTCAAATTGGATGGTAGCGACGTAGTCATAACTTGGGAAGGAGATTCCGAGGAATGGGCAGTCGTCCATAACGGACAAGTGCTCGACACTACTTCTGAACTGAAGTATCGCCACTCACCAACAATGGAAGGTCAGCATGTCTACAGTGTAATGCCTGTAATTGGTGGTCAGACGATTCAAGACGACAGTGCAGGATCAACCGATTCAGTAGAGTTGTCTTCTAGCCTAGTCCCAGAAGCACCGGGCCCTAGTGATACTGCAGGATTGTTTTTCAGTATTATTTTGTTATTGGTAGGATTAATTGGCGTAGTATTTTCCTTCCTCCCGAGGAGGGATTGAATGAGATTCAAGGTAGCTGTAGTATTGTTATTGATGATACTTTCAACAACTATCTCAACTGCAAATCCAGGCGGCAAGGGCGATTCAGTACGCTCTAGAGACTGTGCCGGCTCTTGCCATGCCTCATCCTCTACCAACGGAATATCTGGTGCGGAGTTAGATATTCAGTATCCTGATGAAGTCTATGCCGGACTACTAATGGAGATTGAGACGATGATTAGTTTCGCAGAAGTTAGTTCGAATAATATGGTTGGAATGACACTTTTGGTAAACGAAGATGGTGCGAAAGATTTGCCTGCAAATGATGGATGGGAAGTTGTTACCGATCCCAATGGTGGAACCAACAATTACGTTGAGATCATCGACTCTTTTTCGATAAATAGTATGATTGAGAGAACATGGACACTACGCGCTCCATCTAGCCCTGGAGTTTACGAATTATACCTAGCAGTGCAACATGGCACTCCTGATGGCGGTGTAGCAATGACTGGTATCTCCGATGCTAAGCAGGTTGTAGTAAGTGAAGTACCAGAGAACCTTCCAAGACTAGCTCCAGAATGGGAGCCTGTGAATACCCGGCTCATCGGAGAAGAAACTGAGATTACGTTACAGACACTAAACACAGACTCTGCAACTGTAGAGTTGAAAAATGGTGGAGAAGTAATCACCCTTCCAGTTGTTGAAAATAAATTCACTATACCTGCGGCAGTAAATCCTGGTGCAGTTGAATGGAGGGTAATCATGGAGGGAGAAGGACCTACACAGCATTCACCGTGGTTCAGAATAACTGCACAAGAACCCGGTTGGGAAGTTGACGAGTTCGCACTATATCTCCAAGGTTTTGCGTTATTCGTCCTATGTGTTGGATTAGTAGTATTACAGAGACCTAAGGGCGAAGATATCGAGCCAAGTAAGTATGACAATACAGCGGATGTGGCTTCGCAATTCGGTAGAATCCAGAATACCTCTCCTGCAATGGTTGACCTGCCCAGCACAGGACCGCCGCTTCCTGAAGGAGGCCTTCCAGCTGGTTGGACAATGGAGCAATGGGAATATTATGGGCAAGAACACCTTGACAATTTAGCAAGAGGTGGACAACAATGATTTCAGCCGGTACATTTCATGTGATTGCTACTGAATTAACCATCGGAATGTTCGCTCTTGCAGGTGTTGCTTTCTTGCTTTGTGCAATTCAAAAAGGTCCTATATCAAGAGAACCAGTTGCACATTGGGCACTTCTAGGAGGATTGATAGCAACTCCCTTTGCAATTGTAAGCGGAGTGAATGCAATTCCAAGTGAAGGAATTGAAAACCCAATCTTGGCTAACAAATTGTTACTATCTATGGCTTCTGCAGGATTGGCAGTAGGCATTCTTCTGCGAAGAAAGTGGGGAGGAGAGGTAGACGTTCGACATTCTAGCATTGGTTTGATTGCAGTTGGCTTGATGCTAACAACTGCAGGTATGGGCGGAGAGTATTCCCGTGGTGAAACTCTGTTACTATTCATCCCCAAGGAAACAGTCATGCTATTCCCACTATGGGCAAGCATCGTACTACTTGTCATCGGTATGGCGATAGTAGGTAAATCAGCCGTAGAGCATAGAGGCTGAGGATGCAGAAGGTTCAGAATCTGCTCCTTCCATCATGCTTCTGATTTGGTCTTCTAATTGCTGAGCTTCAGCCAGTAGCGGCTCATGGTCTAAATCAACAACTGGTAACATCTTGTTTAGATGTTCAATAATTACTGCAGCAGCCCTGGCATCTGGGAACCTAGGGTCAGCCTCAACCATGATGCTCATGATGTTCCTTTTTCGGCTAGAACCTTCACTCAACATTGCTCCAGTCATTCCTTTGATTACTCCTTGTTCTAACAATTTGATGTCCATTTCTTGTAGGATTTCAGCCATCTTTGGTGTGGATGCAACTCCTAGAACATCAATCTCTTCCGTGTCTTCGTATTCGATCATAGGCTCATTCCCATTCAATCCGCCCTTCATCCCTTTCATTGCGAAAGCATCGATTAGAATACCCATGGCTGCGTTTTGTTCCTTAGACCACTCGAATAGAGAGCCAACGATTTCATGAACTAGAGGGTCAGGAACAATCAATTCACTCATCAGTAGTAGTACCTTGTCACACACTCCTTCTAGTTTGCAAATTGGTTCGCCAGCATACGCCCTAATTGGGGGTAGTGGAACGCCGTCTTGGACTAGGCAAATCGCTGGTAGTTTTGGGTGTGCAACTCCGCCGACGAATTCTAGATTCAAGTGATCAATCAAAAAGTGCGCAACTACACTAGATACCATTCCAACGCTAGGAAAACAGCACACTACTAGCGCATCTTCAATGTCGATACTCTTGTCAAGCCATACCTTTGCTCCTTCCATGGTTTGAGGACGCATCTTCTTGTGTATAATCTCGCCCCCTAAATTGCTCAAAGCAACCCCAAGCAATTTGAAGTTGGAGCACTCAAGCCTGTTTATGGGCGAGGAAAGAGTGCACACACTTTCTCCATCTGCATGGAATAGATATGAAACATGCCCGCGTATGTATTGGTTAAGCCGGCAGAGATTACCAAGAAAAGCAGGGATGGCGGCAAGCCTTGGGACCGCGGTCCACGCCTCGGTAGAGGACCTTCTCCAAGTGGATTTGTCCAGTCGTGATTCAAGTGAAACACATTGGTTGCCAGAAATGGCTGAGAACTTTTTGAAACAAAGATGGGAGGAAGAAAAAGAGATTTTCTTCGCAACTCCTAGAAGGCCAATGTGGAAAGAAAAAGAATGGGACAAAGCGAAAAGAATGCAGAGGGGGGCAATCAAGATGCTTCTCGAATTCGTTGGTGCTGGTGGAGTAACGCCCCTGAAAACAACCGTTGGTATCTGGAGAAATTTATTGTCTAGAGTCATAGCTGTTGAAGGCGAATTACGAACTAGTGACAATCGATTGATGGGTAGACTTGACATGCTTTTTGCTGATGTTAATTCTAGTGGAGAATTACAAGGTTGGGTTGTAGCAGACCTCAAAACAGGACGTGCTCCAAATGAAGAACTAAAGCCGGAAGTTCAGCGACAATTGCTACTTTATAGAGACATACTTCTCTCCAATAATCCGAATGCACCTCCGGTAAAAACAGAGGGTTGGTACACTGCAAATGCGACCAGATACACGGCAACAGGAGACTCGGTAATGGAAGACGCTCTCAAGGCATGGGAGGAAACACAACCTAGCGAGACCCCGCTGGAAGCCACGCCGGGGCAGTCTTCTTGCGGAGGGTTTTGTGACTGGAAAGCATGGTGCCCACACTGGTGGAATTGGCGCTTAGAGAACGGAACACTAGGAACTGAAGATTTCTCAGATTCCGTTATACTATTGCATCACTATGACGAGATAAATGGCTCAGGAGTTGCCGAAATATGCGAACCTGCAAATGCGGAAGGAAGAGCAATGCCTACAGGAATTCAAGTTCCAATAAACTTCGATGGACGAGGCAAGGAAGCGTTACAAGAACTTCTTGCAACAGGGCATCAAGGTCCAATTTTCATTGGTGGTGCGATGACAAATAGAGATACATGGAGAGTAGGACATTGGTGTGATGTTCTGGCCTGGTCACCCATTCCTGATGCTTGAAACTAGTTGACTCAATATTTCTCTAGCGGATTCATCCTCTATTCCATTCGTTGAAATTAACCAGTCGACATATCGAGGGTCTTCTCTCTCGATACTTTGCAGATCCTTTCCTCGGTGCCTTCCAAACGCCACAATATACGCGCCCTCATCAATTCTAACCCTTCCATTTTTGTCTAGCGACTCAAGGTCGGTTAGCGCCCTTCCTAACTCACTTTCATCTTTCCGAACCTCTCCACTAATCAGCCATTCTTCGATTTCTTGAAGCGAGCGTCTGAAACTCGAGGGGTGGTCTCTCATCACTTTCCATAGTAGTAACAAGCAAGCAGCGGCATCAGCGGCTGCATCGTGAGCATTCGACAAGTCAATACCATGTCTAGCACATTGCGCTCCAAGATTGTGAGGCCTTGGAATCTTCAATCTTCTAACCGCTTCTAAGGTGTCTAGAACAACCAATGGCTTTGGTGGAGAAATTCCACATCTGTAGAACTCGTTCTGGAGAAGAGGCATGTCGAATTTTCTGGCATTATGGCCAACAATAACTGCCCCCTCCATCAATTCTGACAACTCGTTAGCACACTCTTTGAAGACAGGTTTGCCGCGAACGTCCTGGTCGTAAATTCTGTGCACCCTTGAAGCCTCTCGAGGGATCGGCCTTTGTGGATTGACTAGAATGTCGTGATGTATCGGGCTCCCATCTGCATCAGCTCCAATTAATGCAACTTGCACTATTCTGTCATTATTGGTTGAAATCCCAGTTGTTTCTAGGTCGAATGCCAGAACCCTGTGCCCCTCTAAGATATCGACCATGAGGGGTGCTAGAAGCCGAGTCAAATGAACATCACTACACAATTTCTATTTTCGTAACCCTGCCATAGGTGTTCATGGGTATCCGAGATTGGTTCAAGAAGAAGTCCGAAGAGCCAGAGGAAATAGCCCTCGAACCGGTTGATTTACCGGAACTGGATAAGGAAGAATTACTCGATGAAACCCTGTCTGCACTCGAATCAGACGAGGTTCAGTTATCCGAATCGGAGGCAGTTGAGGCGACGCCAGAATATGATTCAGGCTTTGTTGAAGTAGAAGATTTGCTGGATGATGAGATGGGGTCAAATTATGAATTGAATACCGTAGAAGAAACAGAATTCGATGATATGTTGGAAGGGGCCAAAATAATCGGCGACCTCCCCACTGAGGTAGATTTTGAATCAGACTAATTTGGCCCATTGAAGGGACAGGGTTAGATAATAAGCGCTTTAGCGAAGGTTATGAACAGCAAACGGCCGTTGTTTATCGGGGCCCTTTTGCTAGTTCAACTCCTCACCGGTTGTACAGGTGTTCTAGAGTCTACTGTGGAGCCTAGAGCAGCTCTCACGGCAACGCCAACTGAAATACAACAAGGCGAAGAGGTCACTTTCGATGCTAGAGCATCGGATGCTATCGAAGGAGTGATTACAGAATATAGTTGGGACTTCGGAGATGGTACAGAAGCAACTACCATTACTGGATTCACTTCACATCAGTTCCTAAAATCTGGACAGTTCAATGTTAGGTTAACGGTGACCAATGACCAAGGCGGAACTGACTCAACCACAGTACTAGTCAGAGTAAACGGCGCGCCTCAAATTAATATTTCAATTCCCGAAGTAGTCCGCAGTGGCGATATTATCCTACTCGATGCATCCAACACAGTCGACCCAGAAGGTGGACCTATGAAATTCATGTGGGATTTGAATTACTTGGAAGATAGCGATGGAGATGGAGATACTAGAAACGACGTAGATTCAACTGAAGATATAGTATACTTGCCAACTGAAAGCAGTGGCACAATCATGGGATCATTAACTGTCGATGATGGAGTGGGCGGAGTCGTATCTGAGCAATTCACGATTGAAATACAGCCACGCAGATTCAAAGTTTCATGGATAGAAAATACATTGGAATGGAGCTATGACGAATATCTTGCTCAGGGCGACTCGTGGAGCGATAACGTAACTCCAGGATTAGATGTTAGAATCATGGCATACGATGCAGTTCTAGAATTAGACCAAGACTTGGTTTTCCCGCCCGACAATTTCACTCTATCTCTCAATATTGTCGATGATGGACACAGGAGAAGTGCACAAACCAGTCCCGGAAACGTTACTAGAAACGAGTCTACAATGGCTGAATTAAATGCTAGTAAATTGAACCCTACTGCTGAAGGAGGAGTTTATGATGCTGACAGCGAGGAAGAACTTATGAGAAGTCTCCTTAACGAGCCAGGCGCAAGATTTGGTCAAGGAGAATGGGTGTGGACAGTAGTTGCCCAAAATGCAGACCCTGATTCAATTATCCCAGGGGCACCTGACCCAGATGCAGGTAACGATTGGACGCTAACAATCGTGATTACGGTGCTAACACCAATGCTGACCGAAGTCGCTTACGAGTGAATCAGTTGAACTGAATAGGTTGTACAGTTTTCCAATTTGCATTAGCAAGTTTCTTTGCCTTGCCATCAGCAATGATTGGATGAATACGATTTAGTCTGCCATGCATTCCATGAACACCAAATTTCACTCTGAGTTCAACTTGGCGCTCTCTCTCAGCAGCCTCCATTTGCTCATCATCAAGTTCGATGCTAGCCATCTCTTTTCCGTTGCTAGCTGAAGAAATCGAGAAGCGATTTCCACTGATGTGAGTTCGTGGTTTGAAATCCATGTCGTCAGGGTTATTCATCCATACTTCAACGTCTATGGACAAGTAATCGCGAATACCTACGCGCTTAATTTCAACGGAATCTACCATGTTGACCATTACCTGCGAGAGGCCGGGGATTCAAAATCTCTCGCATTATTCGGGACTAGTGGGTATTCAACCTAGTCTTTGATATGGGTTGACTGTGATTTTTGGCTTATGTCACCACCAACAATAGGTAAAGGCACTCAGAAGAAGGCAAGACTGCAACGACTTAAGGATGAAATCAAGCGATTTGTTTTTGCAAACCCAGGTTGCAGCGCACAAACCATTGTCGCGCATCTAACTCACGATAAGAAACTGAAAAATCATGGCCTCACTCCAAGAAAAGTGGGCTTCTTCATTCCTAGACACCTCAAGGCACAGCTAACTTGGTGGCAGGACCATGTTGCGGGACGCCGAGTTTACGGTCCAGAGGATAGTGAATAAGCGACAGTGTGAAGGGCAACCTTCTCTGCCACTACATCATGGCTGGCGTCACAGCATACTTCGATTTGGATGGCACCTTGTTGGATGCATCCAGCGAAAAAACCCTCACAGCAATGCTTGCTCGCCGCCGTCCATGGCGAATTCCTCTGGGCACAACAATGTGGACTTTAGGATTCATTGGCAACTTGTTACGTGGTAGATCCATTTACGATGCAGCAAGAAATCGTGGCCATTTGGCACTATGCAATTGGGAAACCTTGCGCAAATATTCTGCTGAAATAGTAGAGACCAAGCTGTCGAAAAGAGTTAGTGATGAAGCACTCCAGAGACTGGAATGGCATCGAAACTTAGGACATCGTTTGGTTCTAGTTACTGCCACTGTAATGCCAATGGCTCAAGCTATGTCCGACTATCTTGGAATGGATGCTGTTTATGGTTGTGGGCCTGAAGAGATGACTGGAATCATGAGTGGTTCAGAAAGAGGATGGAGTGTACCTCGAAGAAAAGGAAAGGTCCCGGTTGTAGAATCAGATGCAGCAAGCCTTGGTCATGACTTGTCTGATTGCTGGGGTTATGGAAACACACATGCAGACTCATTTTTCATGTCAATTACAGGAAACCCAGTTGCAGTAAACGCAGAAGGTCGCCTGAAGACAATTGCGAAAGAACACGATTGGCTCCAATTCGAATGGCGTGTTTGATGCGCCCGTCGCGCTTAAATGGGGAAGGCAGGTCGCCGAGTTTACACTGGCCCCATAGTGTAGCCTGGATATCACAGTGGCTTGCGGAGCCACGAACCCGTGTTCGAATCGCGGTGGGGCCGCCATCCAATACAATCAGCTTTGGCCCACGGACTTTCGTGTGGGGCACTCAAGTTGCGGTGGGGTCGCCACTACTCTTCTTCATTGACTAGATTCACGCTTTGGTTAAGTGCAGCTCTAGCAGATGCATTGAGTAGAGGTAAAAATGCTAATGCAACGCACATTAGCATACAAACTCCACACAGGTATGACATTAGTTCAGTAATGGTTGTCACTTCTTTAGGGAGCATTTTATCTGAAACTTGAACCATCATCCAAGTTCCTCCAAATCCTCCTAGAAGCCCGATTGATGAACCTGCGAGTGACAATTTCACTCCAAGCATATTGAGCCTGAATAGAAGGAAACCCCCCGATAGAACCAACACTCCTCCGATTAGTAATGAGTATCCACGAACCGAGTACGCACCATCGTCTCGCACCTCATCGTGGTATTCTTGATACTCTGCTTCAGTGATATTGATTTCTTGATTCTGATAATTATCTAGTATAGCGTCTAAGTCGGCATCAGGAAAATCATCAGCCATCGAATTTTGAACATCGCCCCAACCGACTAGTAGCATCAAAATCGAGCCCATGATTAGTAGGATTGCGATTGTTTTCGGACCTTTCTTGTCAGGCCTAGGTGCAAATAATGACGCAGGTGGAGCTAGCCCATCACCGTCTTTCATTCTGATTGAAACCTCATCATTCACCTTTGCATCCCTCCAAGCCTGTGCGCAACTCGAGCGGTATTGGTAATGATTCCATGTTTTTCATACTAACACAAACGGTCACTTGTTCACTAGACCACAATAAATCGCCATTTTGATTGTGAAATCTATACTGCCAGGTACATGACTTCACTCCAACTTTAGCGATCCAGATTGTTGCATGAATTGTATCTCCATATCTAAACGGATGGTGAAACTCTGACTTGATGTCGACTACAGGGAAACCAATTTGCATTTCTTGAAGGATGTGAGGGTAATCAATTCCACACATAACCTCCCACGCTTCCTCAAAGAAGCGGTGGGCTAGGTCGAAAATTCTCGGATAGAAGGCGATGCCTGCCATGTCAAGCATTGGAAAGTCAACGCGCCGAGATAGCTTAACTGCCATGAACTAGCGTGGAGGCTATACTTCTTCAAGCATCCTCGGGCTTGGGCCACTTCTTTGCTAAAACCTTGGCAAGATCATCATCTAGCTTGGCGTTCCACCAATCGGTTCCTTGCCAAATTGCATATCTTCCTCGAATACCCCTGATGTCTGCTCCTTCGAAAGAACAATTTCTGAAATTAGAGAGATTAAGTCGGGCTTTTCGCAAGTCAGCTCCACGGAAATCACAGTTGTCAAATGCTGATTTCATCAAATCTACCTCAACCATTGAAGCACGACGGAAGTCAGACTCAACAAAGTTTCCTTCAGTCAAATCGGCGTTATCTAGAATGCATCTTCTGAAGTTTGAGCGAGGATGGTTTCCCCTTCTGAGCAATTCACCTGCATGATTTTGAAAGGACCAATCTAATGGCACTTCTTCATTGTCGGTACTGCTGCCCGACATTACCATTCTAGCACCTCAATATCGGCTGCGCTTGTCTAAATGCGCTCTTCCTTCAGGAGTCAAAATTGCATAGCGGTTTTTCTCTTTAGCAGAAGGTGGAGTAACCAGGAATCCACGCTCGCGCAATCTGTTCAGATAGAGTGAAAGGTTGCCAGGAGGCTCTAGACCAGCGTCTTCGAAAACCTGGTCGATGACTCTTGGAGGGCTGTCATTGACACCTTCTACGTCACGTAGATATTGAATTGCACCTAAGACTTGGTCAGGCTTACGGATAAGGTTGCAGTTCTCGATTAGAGCACGGAATGCTGAACCACGTTCAGGAAGTCCGGCTTCTCTTGCGGCTTCAACTGCAGCCTCGATTGCCCTCTCCCTAGCATTTCGGATTCTGGACAATGCGATAGACCATGTATCATCTTCCTTAACTCTAGTAAGACGTTCGTGAACGCTCGTCTGAGCGCCTGATATGTCGATTTCAACGTCACCTGCTCTGATTAGTACTTTCGCTTCATCATCCATTTTTGACCCTCCATTTTGTGCGACTTTGCACCCATAGTTAACCATTTCATCAGTTCGTTTTCACGACTTGAATACAACAGTGGCGGGGTGAATGTTTGTATTAAAGGCCTGTTTGGCCCAACAGTTTGTGTTATTTAACCGACCTAGATAAATAACACGCCGGTAATATAAATATCCTTGACAAATCGATATTTAGAACCAACAATTTAGGATAAGGCACTTGAAGGAGCGACTATTCATTTAGAATCTCGGGTGTTAACATGCGACGCTTTTCCCCTGTTTTGGTTATGCTTTTGTTGATTGGTTCATGTATTCCAATCGGTATTGTTTCCGCTTCTGGCGAGTCCACTACCATCAATTCATTTAGCGGAGGTTTCGCAACCGTGGATGTGACACTGCAAGGAGGTGTTACAAATTCCTCTGCCTCAATTGAGATTCCAAGAAACGTGACTTTCACAAATGCTGGATTCCAGGTTAGTGTGGATGATGGCGAAACTAGCCCAGGCCAAGTCTGGATCGATTTTGACGAGGATGGAACTTTTGAATGGGAATTCACTGGTACAGGGTATGGAGACATTGGCCATCAGAATCATTTCTATGATGGAAATGATTGGTATGTTTCTAGTGTTAGTGCTGGAACATCATCTGCCCCTGGTGTAATGTTACCCTCTTCTGCTACAATTCAGTCTTCAAATCTGAATGTAAGCTTCTCCCCTCAAGCCGGCGGTGGTTTCTATGCGATTGGAGGACATCAGCAAGTTATCGAGTCTGATCATGACAACGATGGAAATTCAGAACCGATTTTCCTTTCAAACATTCAATCAAATTATTCTACATCGATTGTTTGGGCTGATTGGACTACAGCCAATGGAATTACAACTTCCACTCCTATACAAACCTGTGACAATGCATCTTCAGTCTCAGTAGGAGATATCAACGGAGATGGCTCTGATGATATTGTAGCATTTTCACAAAACTCTGGAATGGCATGTGTTCACATGGCAAATGGGTCATCTTACGACCCTGTACAAAATCATACAGTGAACAACGGTCTAATTGGTGCAGAATTAGGAGATATTGATTCAGATGGTGTCGCAGAAATAATTTCAATTAGCTCTGGAGGGTTGTTATCGCATCAATCATGGAATAATTCCACGGGTTTGACTTATGTTGCAAATCACACAGTCGGAATGAATGGCTCAGCAGGAATGCCAGCAGGTTTGGTATCGTTATACGTGGGCGACTTTTTCGGAACAGGAAACATCTCTGCTCTGATTATGGACCAAACAGGCCATTGGACTCTTTGGCAAGATTACAACGGCCTATGGGGAGGCCCGATTACGAAATTTGACGACATTAGTATGAATGAAATGCTAACCGATTTAGACGGGGATGGCGACATAGATGTCATCGGGCTTAATGAACAGGGATACGCTTTCAGAATAAATGATGGAAGCAAATGGGACCTGACATCCTTCCAAGGACAAATCGATTTACTCAATTCGACCATCGCTGATTTTGATAACGACGGAAACTTGGATTTGATGAATCCAAATCCTGGGCTCACCGACGGAGTTGCTTCAACTGTTGAAGGTAATATCACTCTCAGAACAATTAATTCAACCAATATTAGCGGTGTATCGACACTGGAATTGCAACCTTGGTCAATACCCACTTCAATTATCACAATGGACTTAGACGGGGATGGAATTCTAGAACACGTAGTATCTGCTGGAGAATCCTCTCTTGGAGTGTTCATTGGAGGTTGGCACACTATCGAGCTAGATGCTGACGGTGACAATAATGTTGAAATGAGCAGGACAGGATATGCTGGAGATTCGTCCAATGGTTTGCATCCATTGACTATGATTGATGACATGAATGGTATCAAAGACGATCTGGCGATAGTGGTTCCTAATGAGCCATTTACTGTAGATGGTTATGGTATTTCCATGGTGAATTATTCAATGAACGTATATTCAACTGGAGATGGAGACTTCAATTTCACAGACATGGATATTGGATATGACTGCTCTTTCTACGTGAATCCTAATCCACATGTTTCTGGAAATTTGACAAATGTCCTCAATCAAGGAATGACTGCAGGTACTGGAACTTACACGCAAAGTATCCCTGTTAACTCGACAAAGGCGGGTTCTATTTCCTTGACTAATATTGCGGCAAACCATGCCCCAGGTGCTCCTAATTTGTCTCTACCAATCACTCCAACTTTGATGTTGGTTTCCGCGACATCCGAAGAGATTTCAATAGCATGGAATGACCCAGTTGAATTCGGATTAGATTTCATCGAGTTTGAGATATTTAGACTGGAATCAGCAAACGAAACAGTTGACCTAACCGACATCTATAATTCGACAAGAGATAATCAAACAATAGACTCCAATGTTTCTGTTGGTTCTACGTATTGGTACTTGGTACGTTCAGTTCACACCTTTGGTATCGCATCTAATCTGTCTAATGTCCTACAAGTTACAGTACCTTATCCTTCACCTCCTGGAGCAATTACAGGTGTAGAACTGAATGATGTCGGAGCAGACCAAGGCGGAGTTTTGGAACTATCTTGGAATCATTCACAAGATGATTTTACCAATTATGAAGTGTATCTTGAAACATCGCAATTCAGTAGTATTTCAGGCCTAAACCCATTGATGAACATCTCATCAACTCTTAATTCAACGATTCTATCGAACCTTACCGATGGCCAGGAGTACTGGGCAGCAGTAGTTGCTGTGGATCAATATGGAAACAAAACTACTGCAGTAACATCTGTGGGCCCTGCTTATCCTAGAAATGATGACCCTTCAGCAGTTAATCTGCATCTAGTTGTTAGTCCTCAGACCTCGATAGGTTCTCCTTTCAGTCTGGACATCTCTGCTGAAGTAGATGGTATCCAAATGACTCCTAATGGTACAATTTCGATTTCGATGCAAACCTCGAATGGCTCATACCCGGTTGCAAATGATTGGAATTCAATCAATTTAAGCGACTTCTCAGAATTGGTATCCTTTGCTAGCGATATCAGTGGAGAAGTGACATTCTGGGCCAACTATAGCGGGGATGCAGGAGATGAACAGAACAGACCTATTGCTGCTGCATCAACTTCCGCATCTACAACCGTTACAATAGGTGCAAGCCTAACCTCTACAGAATCTGTATATGAGTTGGATTGGGAGAATGAAACCAGCGTCAGAGTTGATTTGACCGCCACACATCCTGAACAGCAAGCTCTACTTGAGGGAGCGACTTTCACATGGACTGCATACAATAACACAACTTTGAATTCGAGTACAGGAACTGAAGTGATTAGTAATGGATTCAAGCAATTTATTGTGACTTTCTCAGAACCTGGTACGCTGTTTATCAATATAACAGAACCATCATGGATCGATACAGGTGCTAATTCGCTAGAGATACCATTGGTATTGTACGGAACAGATGTTGAAGAGAACAATACAGAAGATAACGAAACCGAAACTCCTTGGACTCCCGAAGTAATGCTAGATGTTACATTAAATTGTGGAACGGTAGTGATTGACCCATCGATTGACCAAGATTTAGAATGTACCATATCTAACCCAAATAACTACACAATTGACGTCTCCTTAGAAGCCGATGGATGGTCTCAGTGGGACTCATTTATCTTGTTTGAACCTAGTGCGGGCCAGAGCGAATTTAGCCTGACTGAATCAGAAACAAAAACGATTGAGATTAGAGTTGATATTATTCAGAATCTGTCCGAAAACGGCCTTACAAGCGGCTTGATACAAATCGACCTTAGACAAGGCCCTGCCGACTATACTAGCCCAGGAGATAAGCCATTAACATTCGATATCCAGTGGACATTGAAGGGAGAAGACCCCGTCGTGACTCCTCCAACGGAAGATAACAATACCAATCAGACTAAGACTACATCTGACAATTCATCTTCTGGAAATACAATGCTGATTGCAGGTGGAGTCATCGGTGTTGCAGTTATCGGATTAGTGATTTTCATTGTATTGAGAATCAGAAACAGCGATTTGGAAGATTGGGATGAAGATGATTTGGATTTCGAGCCAGAGGTCGAAGATTCCGGCAGAGCATCTAAGCCTCTACCAGTAGGCGTTGCACTCGATGAATTTGAAGACAAGACGATTGTAGATGAATCTCCAGATCGGCCAGATATCATCGCAGATTTCGATGAAGAAGATGCATACGAAGAGTACGAAGAAGAGCAATTTGAAGAGGAAACAGATTCACAATATGAGGAATCTTCGGATGAAGATTCAGGAATCACGGTCGATGAACATGGCACTGAATGGTATGAGGATGAAATCGGAGTTTGGTGGTTCAGAGACCCCGGAGAAGAAGATTGGTCCGAATACGTAGAATGATTTCGTAATACCTTTGAATGAGGGAATAGGAGGGTCATGCATGGCGGGTCAAGCAACCTACGACTTAGTGTTGCACAAGGATGCAGACCCGACTACTAGCGGTGTTGCTATCTGCGGCTTTTCGACAGTAGGAATGGTCGGAGTGATTGCTGCCTCACATGTAATTAGCCAGTTGAATTTGAAACAACTGGGAACAGTTCTCAATGCAGAATTCCCAGCTATGGCATTAGTTCACCACGAAGTCCCCAAGCACCCTGTAAGAGTGTATCAGGGAGACGGAGTTGGCGTTTTCACTGCAGAGGTCAGATTTGGACCAGAGCGCGATGTATTATTCGCAAACACGGTTCTTGAATGGTTCACAAAAGGCGGATTTGATCAGTTGATTGTCATCGATGGCGTCGCTCGAGAAAATATGGATGATAGAGACGATTCTCTGTACGGAATAAGCTCATCTCCGGAAGGCCGTGGTAGATTGAAGAAGGCTGGAATTGAACCAGTTAGGCAAGGTATCGTTGCTGGAATTGCAGGTTATTTGATAGCAGAGGGAGACCGTCTTGGGCTGGATGTTACAGCGATTTTAGCTGATTGCAACCCTATGTACCCCGATGCTAGAGCAGCCGCTTTAGCGATTGAAGCCGTTACAGATTTGACAGGAATCGACATACCTCTGTCCTCTCTTCTCGAGGATGCACGAAAGATTGAGGATAGTGTGCGTGAGGTATTCGAGAATTCACAAACGATGTTGCCTGCACCAGAAGACGAAATCGACCCATCATTCGGCTGACCGGGTTACTTCGAGGACAGTATTCCAATCGGCATCAGTAGCAAACATTGGCTCGGGCATTTGGCACCTCGCCATTCTAAACCCTCTTTCTTCAAGCCCTGCCTTGAGTTTCTTCATCGAAGGGATTTGACCAACACCAGCGGCAATTCCTAGGCCATCAATCGCAACAAGCAAGTGGTCACCTGAAAGAAGTTCAGCTGATTCAGAGATGTGTCTAACACTTCTTTCAATCTCTCTCTGGGAGTGTTCAATATCCAACTCACTCCAGTCATCAGGATAGTCTTCTTTTCTTCCCGCACACAACTCGATCGCTCTTTCAATCGTCATTCTTCCAGCAATATCAGCATCGAATATTGGGCCCGTCCACATTGGGCCGGAAAATTCTCCAGACGGTTGATCTGCGAAATGATACGGTTCAGACCTAATCCTGTATCCGATTTGTTCATTCCAGTTAGATGCAACTTCTTTTGAGCGCTTCAATAGCACGCTTACTCTTACATGATGTCCATCAAACAACGACAAGATAGGATACATTGCTTTGTCATGCATAGCAGCAATTCTTGCGATTACACCCAACAGAATCCTAGTGGCATCGTCATGCATGTAAGCGTCAGTAATTCCGGTAGAGCCGTATCGCCTAGCAGCACTTGTCTTCGCAGAGCCACACAATGCGGCAGTATCCGTGGCAGTTACCTCTAGAACTCCGACACGAGAGATGGATTGTATCGCAGAGTCAAGGAAGGAAACTGGAGAGCCGAAAGGATCCAAGTCAATCCATTGAAACGGTGCTTCAGTCATCAATTTCTTCGCATCACCATTTGTCCATTGAATTCCATCTTCAACAGTGTCGGCAGGCTTTGCCTCAAATCTGCTAGGCTCAGGAACCCAAGTTATGCCATCTCCGATTGGATGGGTTTCATGGGATTTCCTTCCCCATTGTAATGCATCTGAATCAAGGTCGTTTGCAGTAATTCGCAGCCTTGATTGTTCTGGCACTTCTTTCCTCCATCTTCTGGGCCGTACTCCAGTAGCACATAGGGCATCTAAGATTCTGACATCTTTTCCTTCTGGGACCAACCAATGATTCTCCAAAGCATCTGCTAGTAGAATTACAGAACGTGTGCGGGCAGGCGCCATTGCCGGATTGAGGAAACCTTCGCCGGTTTTAGCAGCGGGTCCACGCGGCATATGCGAAGGCCGAGTTTGATGGTCTTTCAAGTGAACAGAGGTTCTACCTTCCAACCAGATATGACCAGGCCAGCCTTCCGGTTGCATATTCGTCCCTCAATAGTGCTCGAAGACAACTTCAGGGTTTGAATGAGTTACTTTGCGCCCATTATCGACAACTGTACCGATTATTGAACATCCATCCATCCTTTCAGCAAGCCAGTCACATACGGTATGAGCTACACTTGAATCAACGGCTAGAATCATTCCACAACCCATGTTGAAAGTACGATACATCTCCCTGTCATTCACATTACCATTTTCTTGAATCCAATCAAATTCTGGAAGAACAGGTAAGGGGTCGCTAATGTGCCATCCTAAGGAATCGTGAAGACGAAGTAGGTTCGATAGTCCACCTCCTGTTACATGGCAAATTGCATGTATTGCACTGGATGCACATGGCCCGTCTTGAATCAAATCTACCACAGGGTTGCAGTAAATCCGAGTAGGATTAAGGAAGATTTCTCCCAAGGTTACATCCCCTTCACTAAACCTCTCAATTCTATTTTCATCTACTGAGAATGGTGCAGCATCGTTCCAATCTGCACCACAGTGAGATACAACATTTCTGACTAGCGAGTATCCGTTCGAATGAACTCCTGATGATGGCAGCCCGATCAGAATGTCGCCTTCTTTGAGATTAGCACCGGTGATTTCAGCTCCCTTGGGTAACCATCCTAATGCAGTACCTGACAAATCCAGTTCAGTGACAATTCCGGGAAGACTTGCGGTTTCTCCTCCTGCTAGTGTGACCCTTGCTCTTGTGCAAGCCTCTGCTAGGCTTGCTCCCAGAGCAGCATGAATTTCAGGGTCTGGTTTTGGCACTGCGATGTAATCGACAAATGCGATTGGTTCAGCACCGACACATAGTAAATCATTGACATTCATGGCCATACAATCAATTCCAACCCCTGCCCATTGACCCAATTTGGTAGCAATTGACAATTTTGAACCGACCCCATCAGTCGCCAATGCAAGATAGTTGTCTCCGAACTCGACCAGTCCACCGAAACCCCCAGGTAAATCGACAGGAGCGCCAGGCATTCCGGGTTTTCTTACAGAGCGAGATAGTGCGCCGACTAAAGCGCCTACAGCATTTCCTTCAAGATCAATATCTACGCCGCTTCCAGCATAGTCCAGACCTTCTGCCATGGCACGTCCACCCCTGCCAAACACATTAACTCAATTGTTGCAAATTTGTGATGCAATCCATGGTAATGACAAATCCAATCTGTGATCTATTCCGCTGTGAGTGCCGGGGAACTCTTCCCATTCATGTTTGATTTCTAATTCAGTCATCCTCTTGTGAAGCTGCCTTAATCCGTATTGGATATTGTATTGGTCACTATCTCCAACATCAATCCAACAAGGAGGGAGATTCTGATGCTTTTCAATCATAGTAAGTGGGTCCCACGATTTCCATTCTGCCCATTTGTCATCATCGAATTTACAGTTTTCATCAACTGGGAGAGTGCCGTCACTGTATGTTGCAGCCATCGCCAACATCATCAAAGTGTGAAAATCATCACCCTTCAGTGAAGAAGTTTGCTTGACATATTCGAGGAACTGTTCAACTCCGCCATGCGGCATGATTTCGGTTAGAGTGGTTGCCATTTCGATACCAAATAGTAACTCAAAACCACAATCACCAGAATGACATGCTATTGCATCCCAGCAATCATCCAGCATCCCTCTAACAAGAGCGCCGTATCCGCCGCTCGATTTCCCAACAAGGCCGTAGCCAGTGATATTGTAACGGGATTCGAGTTCCGAGCGTAAATCTTCTCGCAACCAACTTCCCCACTTGCCCATGGTTTCAGAATCAATGAATTGATTTCCACCTAGGCTGGTGAATGTATCCGGCATAACTAGGATACTAGGTTGCATTTTGCCTTCTCTGACAAGTCTTTCATGCCTTTGAGGAAGGGTTTCAGCGAATGCTTTCCAGTTAGCTCTGGCAAAACCAGTTCCTGTGAAAGGAGCGAGATAAATAATGCATGGCATTGGGCCATCGTTATTTGGAGGGATATGAACAACAACTTCCCTCTCAATCGGGTCGCCAAGTTGATTGTCGAGGTTAGGAGATGAAAATGAAAATCTCTCGAAAAATCCTCTGATGGGTTCAAAAGAGTGCGCGGGCATGATGCGACGATGGGCTTCAAGGAAATGTGCTTGGCGGTATTCCAATGGAAGCCAATGGAGGTTTGATAATGCGATTTTATTCCAGTGGAAACGAAGGGGAAGAAGTGAACCATCTCAATGATTATATGCGGCCGACAATGGCTGACAATGTCCGGTTGGAGGTTTTGGTATGACAATTCAAGAGTTTGACCTGCCCGCAAGATGGAGAACATTACTTCTTGACAATTACAGTGAAGCAATTCACAATTTGGAAGTGACTTGGCCTGATGTACAATCTCTACAAGTATCATATCGTGATATAGAATCCTTTGACCCTGATTTTGCATTGTCGATAATCGAGGAGCCAGAAAATAATACTCAGGCCGCAAACCAAGCCCTTGGTTTGTTGCTGTCAGAGTTGGGAGCATCTCGAATTGTAGCTTTCGTCAGAATCATAGAATTGCCTTCCGACTCTCAAAGAACAGTACGGCAATTGCGCAGCGAAGATTTGGGATCGATGATTTCAGTTGATGCTATTGCAACAAAGATTGGAAAAGTTCTACCTAGGACATATGAAGGAGTTTTCGTTTGTGCAGCATGTGGCCATTCTAGCCGTGTAAATCAACCGAATGAACAAGAATTGGTTGAACCGATTGAGTGTTTCGAAATCGATGGCGGATGCGGCAGAAAGAAGAATCAAACCAAATTCGTTCAACGAGTAGAGGAATCAATCCTAATCGATACACAATTCATCGAATTACAAGAACCGCCTGAAAACCTACGCGGTGGAGTTCAACCAGAGCGAATTCTGTGTATCGCAGAGCATGATATTGCGGGACAATTGAACCCAGGAGACAGGGTCACAGCTAATGGAATGCTCTTTGTTCGCTCACAGAGGAAATCTGGCAAAGATACTCCAATTTTTGACATTTTTATGAGAATCCACAGCATCCAGAGAGAAAACATCCCTCTCGAAGAGATCCAAATTTCAGAGGAAGAGGAAAGAGAAATCAAAGAACTAGCAAGAAGAGATGACATTCACGACCTCTTAACCAAATCTATTGCTCCATCTATCTTTGGAATGACTAGGCAAAAAGAATCGTTGATGCTTCAATTGTTTGGAGGAGTAGCATCGAAGGCTAAGGACGGGACTAGACTACGTGGCGACATCCATATTTTGCTAATGGGAGACCCCGGTGTTGCTAAATCGCAATTATTGTCATACATGTCACAGATATCGCCTCGTGGTAGATTTACTTCTGGAATGTCGGCATCAGCAGCGGGTCTGACTGCAGCGGCTGTACAGGATTCTGCCGCGGATGGCCGCTGGACATTGGAAGCGGGTGCTCTAGCACTGGCTGACCTTGGTTTGGCCGCGATTGACGAATTCGACAAGATGAACGAGAACGATAGGTCATCCATGCACGAAGCAATGGAACAGCAGAGGATTTCTGTATCAAAGGCTGGAATCAACGCTACACTATCGACAAGGTGCGCTATTTTGGCAGCAGCTAACCCTAAGGCAGGGCGATTCCAATCTGTATCTGAGGTTCCATTTACACAACAAATCAATCTCAAGCCAGCATTGATTTCACGTTTCGATGTCATTTGGTTACTAACAGACCAGCCTGCTGCAGACCATGACTCACGAATTGCTAATCACATCATGAGTAATCGTGCAGAATCAACACCAGAAATCCTGATTGAACAAGGCAGTGAAGTCGACCCTTCCAAGTCTGCTAGGCATGAAGGACTTGATTCCTCTAAAGGAATTGTTAATCGAGAATTGATTAGGAAGTATGTTGCTTATGCAAAAAGAACAATTCATCCCCGACTAACTGAAGATGCTCGCGATGCACTACGGGATTTCTATGTCGAAACTAGAAGAAAGGGCGGGGAATCTCACGATTCAATTTCAATTTCGGCAAGAGCAATTGAAGGCCTTTACCGATTGGCTCAAGCATCAGCAAGAGTCAGACTTTCACAAGTTGCAACAATTGAAGATGCGGAGAGGTCGGTCCGCCTAACTCGATTCTGGCGACACGAATTGATGGGTGAAAACTTTGATGAGACAACTCTACAATCTGGTAAAAAAGCAACAACTCGAAATCGAGAAAGAACACTCCTAGAAATCGTCAGGAGAATTTTCGCTGAGACAGGAGCCACGGTTAATCTGGCTGACGTTTTGACTGAAGCGGGACGATTAGACATTAATCGTGATACTGCAGAAGATATCATTGAGGCATTATGCAGAGATGGCAGATTAATGCGCCCAGGTGGATATGATACCCTGCAGCCAGTATGAAACGATGCGCTCATATCAAGGAGTCATTTCAGGTGAGAACATGGAACCGGTAGGCGATGTTGCAAATCCTGCATCGCTAGACCCAGAAGGTCTTGGATTCATGTGTGGAATTGAAGTCCATCAGCAGTTGGCTACGGGCAAATTGCATTCACGTCAGCCGGGAGAACTACACGATATCACAATCGAAACTCTCCCTGAAGATTGGCCTAAGTTTCACAGAAAACTGAGATCTTCCAGCGGAGAAGGTGGCGCAGTTGATGTCGCTGCTAGGTTCGAAGCAAGAAGAAACCGTTCATTCGTATATTGTCAATCTCCTAATGCTGGATTGATTGAATTGGATGAGCAACCTCCTCTGCCTCACGATAGTGATGCTCTGGATATTTCACTAACAGTTTCAGGAATGTTGAATGCTCACCCTGTGCCTTTGCTTCAGACAATGCGAAAGACAGTAGTTGACGGCTCAAACACCAGCGGTTTCCAGCGCACAACATTGGTTGCAACTGCAGGAGTACTCGAAACAGAAGGTGGCCCAGTTGGCATAGATGTTCTTTGCTTAGAAGAGGACTCAGCTCGCAAACTAACTAACGAGTTAACTCCGGATGGAGAAGTGGTTACTTGGAATCTAGATAGATTAGGAATTCCTCTAATCGAGATTGCGACCGCTCCAGACATTAAGACACCAGATCATGCCAAGGAAACATCGATTGCATTGGGTAGAACTTTGAGAGATACTCGAAGAGTTAGAAGGGGTCTTGGTAGTATTAGACAAGACCTCAATGTATCGATAATGTGTGGAGACAGAGTCGAGATTAAGGGTTGTCAAGACCTCGAATGGATTCCTAAAATCATACGTTGTGAGATGGCTCGCCAGCTACATTTCTACCGGCTCGCAAACCAATTGCGTGAATCGCACGGTTTACCGGCTCTATCTAATGATAGAAGAGTAGAATCCCCGTCCGTACAAGAAGAAGTTGCTAACATATTGCAACTAAATTTGGTTGACGTATCCTCTCAATTTGCAGGCTGTGAGTCAAAGAGAGTTAAGGAAGGCTTGAGCAATAATTCGGTTATGTTGGCTTTACCTTTGCCTGGATTTAGTGGATTGATTGGAACCAAAGAGTTCGATTCTGATGGTGCTCAATTGCCTAGACTTGGTAGAGAACTTGCAGGTGCAGCAAAATTGGCAGGAGTGGCTGGTGTTTACCATTCAGATGAGTTGCCTGCATACGGAATCGAACAGCAATTTGTAGACGCGACTAGAGGCGCTCTAGACGGAATAGATGCATTTGTGTTGTGCTTAGCACCTCAATGGCAAGCAGAATTAGCATTAGAAAGCGTCCTTAACAGAGCAAGATTAGCATTCGAAAGGATTCCACAAGAGGTTCGAAACGTAGTGGTCCGCAAAGGCTCCCCGGAAGACGGAACCACTACTCCAATGCGCCCGCTACCTGGCGGAGCAAGGATGTATCCCGAAACAGATATTCCACCATTGTCAATTTCATCCGAGCGCTGGAAAAATGTCCTGAATAACCTTCCAATGTCTCAATCAGAAAGATTAGAGAGATTGAATAGTTTTGAAATCAGTGATGACCAAGCTAAACAGTTACTATCAAGGGAATTAGATGATGATTTCGTATCATATTCCACCGGTCTTCCACAAAAAGCATGGGCTACAATGTTGCTAGAAAATGAAGGAGACGTCAGCCTGATGGCTCTTGTTTTAGCAACTAAAGAAGAAGGCCATGTAACAAGAGAAGGAATGAGCACCTTGATTCAAGAATTTGCAGGACAGAATCCAAGCATGGACCAGTTATCTTCCAAGGCTGAAGAACTTGGACTGAAGCCGGCAGATGCCGGAGATTTGGCAACTATTGTTGAGAAAGTAGTGAATGACCGTCTTGATTTCGTTAAGGAGCGAGGTATGGGCGCAATGGGTCCGCTCATGGGCGTTGTGATGAAAGAGTGTGGCGGCGCTGCTGATGGAAAACAAGTTAGTGCGTTGTTGCGAGAAGCGATAATGAGGCATGCTTGATGAAACGAATCATCGTTGCATTTTGCCTCCTATCTTGCATGTTACTACCAATCTCCACCGCCGATGAACAAATCTCAGATTATTGGGAAGTCGATTTGGACAATGGATATATTTCCACCAAACCAATCATTGTTGATGATCAAGTTATTGTTCGCACATCAGGGTTCTGGACTGGCGAAGACAGGCCCCATGTGTACGCTTTCGATTTGGATACTGGCCAAGAAAACTGGCGATTCAAGAATGCTGCTTCTACCAATCATGACATGAGTCCTCTGATGCATGTTGAAGCAGGAACAGGGGCCTGTGGCAATTGGAGTGAGATGGTAATCGTCGGCTGGACTGATGGTAAAGTAACAGCTCTGGATATTGAAGATGGTAGTTTAGTTTGGACTTCGCAAACAGAGGTTGTGACCTGGGGTATAACCGGTGCAATGGCCTTAGATGGTGATAGCGTAGTAGTCCCTACAAGGCAAGGCTTGTCCAAGTTTTGCTTGAGTGACGGCACCGAGAATTTGCGTGTGGATTTACCACAATTGGGATGGAGGAATGGAGTTACGGTAACGGGTGACAGTTATCTGATTGGCAATGAAGAAGGCATTGTGAACATCGTATCAAAATCGGGAAATGTCACTAACATTTCACTCGGTGAGGGCATGATTCGGCATGCTCCAATCCAAACCGATGCAGGAATAATCGTGCATCTGCAAAAGAGCGATGGTTCAGCGATTTATCTTGATGAACAGTTGTTATCCGAGGAAGGGTATTCGCCCGCTATTCCTCTCCAAAATGGCGATGACATTTTCTTTGCAACAAGTGGACATGTGATATGGTGGAAGTGTGAATCAAATTGCACATTCCAAGGAAAAACTGATTTCCACAGTAACGGTGAAATCACATTGCAGACTAACCAAAATTCCACATCGATATGGTATCCAAGAAATACTCCAGAGGGAGGTTGGGCAACAGGCTTGCCAGGTCTAGAACTTGAGATGCATACTACTTCTCATGATACTTACACCACAGCCGGTGTTGCTTTCGGAGTCAATGGTGAAATGGCATTTGGAAATGATGCAGGGGTATTGATGGTTGTATTAGATTCATCAGAGCGCCCTCAAATTATCGATGGAAAAGAAGAGTTCACATCAGAATCTGAGGAATCATCATTCCAAATTGAGCCCGGACATTTCGTCTTAGCCGCGCTGATTGTAGCCATGGTTACATTCCAATATCGCAAAGATTCTGCCATGGTAAAGAAATTAGGGATTCTTCTGATTCTTGTAATTTCGATTATGGCTCTACCGTCGATTTCTGAAGTTTGGTCACAAGAGGTAGAAGAGTTAACAGAAGCCCCCGGCGACTGGGATAATGATTGGCCAGAAGAATGGGAAGGTACGCAAGTCGTGGTATTCGAACTTCCAAGCGGAGAAGTAGCAATTGGGGGATTAGAAGGTCATGAAAATGTAGAGCAGTTGACAGAAAACGCTGCAATACAACTCGGCATTCAAATCGAGAAGGAAACGTACAGTTTAGGGGAAATGATAGTTTCATTCAATGGTCAAGAATTGGATGGCTGGGAGTTCACAGTTGATGGAGAGAGATCCCAAGTTGGAATCTCTTCAGCAGAGGTCGGACAAGCATCGGTTGTGAGATGGTCACCAGCGTGAAGTTCAAGTCTTGAAGCCCTCCACCTCTGTTCATGGTAATGACCGACGGGGTGCATGGACCAGTTCTCGGCCCTGTAGAAATGCTGGTAATCAATGTGGTTTTGATTACGATTTCTTTCTTCCTTTTGTGTCGACCTACTCACTCTGCTAAGCGAGAAATTTTGGTTCTAACAAGTATTACTGCGGCAGCAGCAGCAAGCCGTGTTTTGCTTGAACCATTCCCAAATGTACAGCCCCTAACCGTCATGTGTTTGGTCATGGGCGCATCACTAGGTGCTCGAAGAGGAATGGCATTCGCTGTTATGGCTACGATGATTTCCAATCTCATCTTGTCACATGGTTGGTGGACACTATTCCAGGCAACAGGTTGGGCAGCAGTTGCATTTGCTGGCTCTAGATTGAACTTAGTTCTGCAAAGTGAAGTTGCTATGAAGCGATTAATCATTAGCGCAATCTTCGCTTCTGTACTCTTTGATTGGTGGGTTTCTTTCTCAATTTACACTGCTGGAATGACCTTCACTGAGTTTGGACTCTATCTATTGAATGGATTGCCATTCGATGCATTACATGCTATTGCAAGCATTGCGAGTGCGGTATGGATCGCACCATGGTTGGCTAACTTGTTGCATGAAGAAACCACAGATTTGTCTGAGCCGATTGCAAGCGGTGAGAGTGATGTCATCACCGCTTAATGAAGTTACAATGGTCTTGGTGACCCGTGACGACCTTAAGTTGTCTAAGGGAAAGCTTGCAGCACAATGCTCGCATGCAGCAGTTCATTGTGCGATGAAAGCGAAGAAGAAAGCAGCACGTTTGTACGAGCGCTGGAACAACGTTGGTGCTCGCAAAATTGTACTTCGAGCAGATGATGAGGCCCACTTACGCCAACTCTACGCTAAGGCACTTGAAGGTGGCTTGGTTTGCGACCTTGTCAAAGATGCAGGCCACACCGAAATACCACCAGGCACAGTCACCGTTTTAGGGATAGGGCCAGCACCTCGCTCAGCAGTTGATGCAATAACCGGCGACCTGAAACTGCTTTGAGTGAAAGCGGCTTGGACTGTTCATGCGAGAGTATCCATCAGACCGTGTTGACGTGCGCAGCGATACTGTAACTCAGCCAACTGCGGCTATGCGCGCAGTCATGGAAAACGCAAAGGTCGGGGATGATGTTCTTGGTGATGACCCAACGGTTATCGAATTGCAAAACAGATTAGCGGAGATGTTTGGAAAAGAAGCGGCTCTCTTTGTTGCTAGTGGTACGATGGCTAACGCAATCGCTCTACGAACACATACAGTTCCAGGCGATGAAATCGTCTGTGACAAGACCGCTCACATCTACAAGTACGAAGGCGGGGGATATGCAGCACTTTGTGGAGCATCAATTTCACTTGTTGAAGGAGAGGGTGGATTGATGACTGCAGAGCAGGTCAAGAAGGCAATTCGCAAAGCAGAAGGCTCTGGCTCCCACTATCCAGATGGTACTCTAGTCTGTGTTGAGAACACCTCCAATCTAGGCGGCGGCGCATGCTATTCCCAAGAAGCACTAGACGAAATTGCAGCAGTAGCTAAGGAAAACGGATGTGCTACTCACATTGATGGTGCACGAATTTTCAATGCATCAATCGCAACTGGAGTAGACGTTGCAAGGATGTGTAGGGATTATGACTCGGTTTCAATTTGCCTTTCAAAGGGACTTGGTGCACCTGTAGGTTCAGTACTAGTTGGCTCTCAAGAATTCATCAACAAGGCTCATCGCTGGCGCAAGATGTTTGGCGGTGGCTGGAGACAAGCTGGTGTTTTGGCAGCTGCTGGCCTACATGCATTAGACCATCATGTCGAGCGTTTGGTAGAGGACCATGCTCGTGCTAGAAAGGTAGCTGAAGCAATCAACGCGATGGACAATTTTAGCGTTGACTTAGAGGCAGTCCAATCTAATTTGGTGTATGTTAACTGTAACATTCCTGCTGCAGACCTCGTCGTATCTTTGGCAGAACATGGAATCGATATGTTCGATTTGCCTTACAACAGAGTAAGAGTTGCAATCCATTTGCACATTACCGATGAAGACGTGGACAGAATCATTGCTGCTTTCGCTGCACAGTGATTGCTGCAAACATCGTAATTGCTAGTACAGCAATTAGGCTTACACTAGGCAAACTACTGTCTTCATCATCTTCAGAATCATCATCGACAGGCTCGCTAGGAGTCTCTTCTACTGGTTCAGGTAGAATGACTTCGTGAATCAGGTGCACTTGTAGATCGTCACCATCGTATGCAGTTGGTAATGTTACTTCCATAGAACCTGTTGTGGCGTTACCTAGATCGATAATTCCCCTTACGCTCTTGTGGTAATATTCCTCTTGGTTTCCACCATCAGGGAAATGAGCGAGAACTTCGACAATCCAAAGCGAGGATTTAATCTCACTATCTTCGGGGAAGTTAGCCATGTCAACAGCCAGGTTCCATGTTGCAATCGGGTTAGAATCGTTAGCTACAATCCACCCCAATGAGGAAGAACCAGTTCCAAGGTTCAATGCATTCTGCAAGTTTTGATTGTAATCTTCTTGCAGATTTTCTCCATCTGGAACGCTCCCCACTTGTCTAATGGTTCCGTTGAAAACAGCGGTAGGAGGGAGCCTTTGCTCATATCTCTCAATCCATCTATCGTCACCCTCTTGTGAGCCAAGCGGGTCTTCATTTTCTCCAATGAATCTGTGGAAATGATATGTTTGCATATGATTTTCATCTGAAATGTCATCAAGTGCATTTTCGACATTGATACAGTTAGTGCACCATGTAGCAGTGTAATCTTCAACAATTGCAGGCAACTCTGAAAGCGCACTGCTCGTATTTCCAGAAACATTTGCATCCAGGTAAACTCCACCAAAGACGGGTCCAACATTTTCTAAAGTCTGTGGACTTCCTGCTTGAGAAGTAGGTAATGTTGAGATTCCAAGGATAAGTGCAATCAAAATAACTCGGGCTCGCATAATTACCCGAGGCTTTGCTAATGTTTCAATGGTTCTACCCTTGGAGGGAGGCGTGGGTTCAAGAACCACCGCCGCCGAGTGGGTGCGTTGGCGGGCCTTTCTATGACGACCGAACAAGAGATAGCAGTGACCAGCCTCTCAATGGAGGCAATTCCTTCAGGTCGTGCTATGCCAGATTGGTTGGTTCAATCTTTACTCAAAGGCAGACGTTTGATGGTTATTCATCCGAGTGAAGAATGTAGAAAACAGGCAATAGAAGATCTACACAGAATCGGAGACCGCAGATCTGTGGACACTACCCACCATCTCACAATCAAGAGATTAATCGGTATCTTACACCTTGACTTGAGATTACCAGTGCTGATGGAAGATGACGGTATATTGTTTGAGAAAACACACAGAGCACTGGCCAATACAGCATCAAATCACGGGTTTCCACTTTTACTAACAAATCCTAATCACCGTTGGTCTCGTTCAAGAAGCCGCCGATTACTCACGCTCTATCGAGAGCTAACCAAGTTGCGCAGGCCATGGGATTGGGAAGAAGACCCAGGCGCCAAGTCCTGCGACCAAGTATTGAAGTCTCTAGAATCTAAAATGAAAGCAACACATCCTTATCGCCTTGAAAGGACCGTATTAGAGGAGCTAATTGAACGCGATGAAGCACCCTTCACGATAGCCGATGTTGAAGGCATAATTATGCTAGACCACCCGTCTGGCATTAGCGAAGTTGAGATAGCAATCCTTCAGCAATTATCTAAGTTTACAGGAATACATCAGTTGGTTAACCCGGGCTCTCACAGGCTTGGATTTCATGGTGAATACATAGAGGATATTGCACCCATTAGGAGTAATTCTGCTTTACCTGATTGGGTGCCACAGCACGATGTATGGGCGCCAACAACAGCTCCAAATTGGTCTACACATGTAGGAGAGTCAAGAGGGCGTCAAATCCATCGTGTAATGTGTGAATTAAATGAGCACACACATCTTGCTTTAGCGGATATATTGAATCAAATAGATGGTGAAATTTTAGTGGTTAGTGGAGATGCTGAAGCATTGAAACTGCGCATGAGACCATATCTTGAATCAATGGGGTACCAACTCAATTCACCATCTGTAAAGATATGCGAAACCAGCGCCGTATCGAGGATTATTTCCTTTGCAGAATTGCCGCGAGGAGAAGAGGCATGGTCTCTCAATCGCCTTAGCGAAATGTGGTCGCAAATCGAGTTGCCGATGAGTTGGCCAATCCTCGATTTACAACACCCTGTTCACGAGGATTGGAAGCCAAGATTACACCCTCATATACTGTCGGAAATCGCCAGAGGATTCCACTTGCTTGGAGGAAGAGGCGCTTTGCGAAGGTGGTATTACACTCTATCACAAGCTAGCCCAAGGGCGGGCGTGAATCCGGAACAAAGGATGCGCGAATTGGAAGAATGCCAATGGTGGCTAGCCTGCATTGCGAATTGGATGCACCCAATTCTTCCTGTGCCAGACCAAGAAGTAGTATCGCAGAGTGTAGTTGGCTGTTCTTCTGGTGAATCACTACCACTGCCTTCAACTCCTAGTGATATTGTTGGATGGATTAATTCTTGCATGGAACAAATTGATTGGCAAACCGTAACTTCACGAGATAAAATCCTTGCAAACACGCTGCCAGGACTACAACATTTCATGGCATCAATATCACGACTGCAACACGAAGGCATCAAATTTGAAGCGGATGATTTCTTCGAAGTACTCGAGGTTCTTTCCACTAGTACGGAAATTCCTAGCATTCGTTCCGGGGACAGAGGACTCAGGATTCTTACTCCTTCACAAGCATACGGCCTTGAATCTGAATATCTGATACTATGTGGAATCGATGCAGAAACATGGTCGATGAAACCGCCACAGATACCTTGGTTAGATGAGGCAAACAGAATGCGAATCGGGCTACATCGTCCCGATGAGCCCCTTAGAATTGCAAGGCACCACTTGCGACATTTGTTGAATTGTTCACCTAACATTTTGATTGTTGATTCCAGTATCGAAGAAGGTGTAGAATTAGCCGGTCCACTCGATGAATGGTTCAGCGACATCTCTCAACAAGGCGGATTGGAATCACTAAAACACGCTCCACCATATCTCGACTCAACTTTGTGGCAGGCAGATACTGCGGACAGGTCTTGGGAATGGAAACTAATCGCTGGAGAATCTAAACTCGTCTACAGAGTTGTGTCTATGGAGTCCTCAAGTGATGGTGTTAGAACACACAGAAGTGGCCGATTGAATCGGGATCGAATACAAAGAGCGGGGATATCTTCAATCGAATCACGCAACCCTGACACATCTCCTTTGAACCCTAACTCGCTTCTAGTAGCAGCCGAAACGGAAATTCTAGCAGATCAATTCTCTCGCAGAAGAATTGGAGACGGACTCGAAATTGGACAAATTCATCCATTCTCTGAAGCAACCAATCGTATGCGAACGTCTGACCTGAAGTTGCTTCCTACCAAAACCAAACCCGCAAATGGAAGATTTTCAGAAGTTTGGCCGCATCTTGGAATAATGGGCAAAAAGGGCTTGGGTACTCCGGTTGACCCTAGGCCCATCTCTCCTCCATCAACCAGAATATCAGATTTAGACAGTATCACTGGCAGAAGTCAAATCGAACTCAATTTGCCAAGAGTATGGTCTCAAGGAAGACTGCAATCATGGTTAGAGTGTCCACGAAGGGCTTGGTTTGAGAGACATATGTATCTCGGCAAGAGCGATAATCTCAATGAAGATTTAGCTGCCACCACTAGAGGTGACATCATTCACCAAATAGAGGAAGCAATTCTTCGTGAACACGGATTGGAGGATGGAGAAATCGCATCGACTCCAACATCATTGATTGAAGGCAGAATTGGTAGCACTGCAAGTGCATGGGATATTGCCCTCAGCACATTAGCGGAAAAAGCACCTTGGATGAGAAGAGAAGATGGAATCTCTGCACATCGCTGTCGTGACTTGATTGGAGTAACTCCTGCCGTTTGGAATGAATGGTTAGAGCATGGAACTCCAATCGAGATTGGCGGTAGAATAGGTAGGATGATTCAAAGTGATTTTTCATTAACAGATGTTGCGCCTATTGCATCTGAATGGGAATTGACGAGCGATGAAGGAAGGTACGTTAGAATCGGACTTCCGGAGTCGGAAGCATCTTTCTTACTACGTGGAAGAATCGATAGGGTCGACCAACTTATCATTGATCGAGAATCAGAATCAGATGAAGTCATTCCATTAGACTTTGAAACCAAGAAGCCTCCAAAATCTTCACGTTTGATTATTTTGCGAGATATCAAATCCTTAGATGGTACGAAGGATAATGGTGAAAATGAAAGGCACTTGAAAGGACTGTTCCATGAACTACAGCTCGCACTCTATGCTCGTGCATGGGAGATTGCAAATCCAGGAGACAGAGTAATCGCGGTCGGCGCTACACAAGTAGGAAATCAAACTCAACAGTATCTAGAAGTCGACCCAGAGTATTTCGACATGTGCTCGCAAATGCAAATCGGTATTGTTGGAAACGACACTCACGGACACTATCGTCTACCAGGGGATTTCAAAGACGAGACATCTAACCCATTTAGGGCTTGGATGCGAGAGAGAATTACTACAGCAATACGTGTTATTGAAAATGCCCAATCAGGAAATATTCACCCTGAACCATCTAATTTATGCAAATATTGCCCGGTAATCGACGCCTGTCCAAGCGCTAAGAGAGGTGGTTGGTGATGATTAATTTCAACCGTTCTCAGAGCCTCGGCTTAGACATAAATCGACATATTGCAATCGATGCTGGAGCAGGTACTGGAAAAACTACCGTGATGGCAAGTCGGTACTTGCAGCATCTGCTTTCAAGCGACCAGAGAGCAACTCGGTTACTGCCATCTGCTCCAAGAATTCCTCTGCAAGGAATGGGTGCAATAAGGTGTCCATCAAGAGAAAGAACTTCGCTTGATGAGTGGCCGGGATTACTTCCAACAGAAACTGTTGCAATCACATTCACAAGAAAGGCAGCAGCTGAGTTGAAAGGTCGAATTAGAAGACTGATTGCTTCTTTGCGTGCACAACCCGTAGGACACGACGATATTGATGGGATTCATGATTCACGCCTGCGAAACCAAGGTGACGTGGCTATGTTGCTGTCTCTTGTAGACGACGCACCGATTTCTACAATCGATGCATTCCTATCTTCAATAGTTTCTCCTTGGATGGGATTGGTTTGTGAGGACCCTACATCCGAACAAGTTGATGAAGATGGAGCAATTTTCCTGAGAGATGAAGCGATTAGAACCGCTTGGCGATTACAGCGAGGTATCGACGGTATAGAGGCAGGAATGTCAGGAGATATCGAAGCATTCTTGGAATCTCGAGACAGATTGTCCGTTCTATTGGGTGGCCAGACCTCATCTACCACAGTTGTGAAAGGGATGTTGAAACGCTCTCTGTTCGTTGAGGAAGCTTCCAGAAGATTAGATGTTGTCAACTTAGACAATCTAGATGCTGACTCACTAAATCATCTATTCACAGCACCTATTGCTGATTTCATTGATGATTGGTATACTGAGTTTAGAGGATATGTTACTGAATGGTGTGATGCTTGGTTGGATAGTGGTGCACAATTTGTGACAGGAGCAGATGTCATTACTGGTATGACCCGCTACCGATATGTTCAGTATTTGTGCACTTTAGATGCCGATGAGCAAATCGAAAGATTGCAATGGATTTGGCTGGTGTCCCACGCCATAACCACTGCTTCTAATTTGAACAAAATTGTCTGTAATGCCCTGTATCGTGCACGCCCTCCAAGTGGAAAAGGTTGGCCGAGTGGTGTCATGAACAAAGGCGACTGCCCACTTTCTAAACCGGTAAAGGATATGATTACTGCAAATGCGCAAAGACATGCTCTCGATATCCGAGAAATGTTACACACTTCTCAAGGACTATTGATACGAGTTCTAGGACAATCTTCTCATTTACTCAATCCACTATTTGATGACCCTGACGAAGTTCCTGGACAAACCGCTTATCCTCCGCGGTTAGATGTAGAATTGCCACAATTACCTCCTTCGAAAGAGATGCGCTTGACCACTCAATTGGAGTTGCAAGTCATACGAGATTTGTTCACGGTTCATTCAGGAGTCAGGGAGATTTTGTCCCGATTAAAAGCACAAGAAGGCGTTAGAGACCATGATGACATGCACCGCTTAGCCGAAGATTTGCTGCTTACTAGGTGCCCTTCAGTATGCAGGACATGGTACCCAACAGCAGTCATCGATGCACTGGATTCAATGGGTGACCAACCATGGCAAGACGACCACTTATTCAGAGCTATAACCGCTAGCCAAGAACATGCAGAAGTACATTCAGATTTGATGCGAAGGATTTCATTGCTTCGAGATTTAAGGAGGCAATATCGCGCATTTATTATCGACGAGTATCAAGATACGAACCCACAACATTTCCGCCTGTTAGCTCGTCTTTGGGGACGCAGGAAGTTAGAGGATGGTGAGCCTCAACCGCCTGCATCTCAGTGGGATCCTACAATCTGTATTGTAGGTGATATGAAGCAATCGATTTACCGATTCCGTCAAGCCGAAGTTACCGTAATGCGTCGAGCAGTTGCTGCAATACGTGAGATGAATCGTGAAGAGGCGGCGATGGAAAACCGCACGGATTCTCTGCGTAATCCAGACGCAGCCAAAGACCCTCGTCCTATTCCAGGTTCTACTGGTGAGTCTACCACTTTCGTTCGTTCAAGCGAGTTGATAGGGCAGGATGCGAATAGGGAAGAATGGATTTCATTCCACCTCGATGATGACGATAACCAGATTTCTTCAGAATCACTCATGCGCCGCAGAGAAGGGCATATCGAGATGTCAACGAATCATCGAACATTGCCTCGATTGATGAATACAATGAACGTCCTATTCCAAGACACGTTTTCGCAAAGACATCATCTTCTTCCGGGCCCATGGCATGCTGAATCCCAAGATTTGAACCCGGCAAGAGAATCTGAAAGAGTCTCAAAACTAGAGTGGATTCTTCCTACTAGGACAGGAGATGGACAACGACCTTTAGATTTGGAAGTGGCAATAGATCCATTCGAATATGACGGTTCAGACGACAGAGAATTGTGCGCAAATCTACTAGCAAAGAGAATCGCAGCTCTGTTGAATGGTGATTTATCCAGACTCTACAGTGCAGAAACAGATTCCTGGCTAGATGTTACGGAATCTCAGTTGTATTTGCCAGAAGATATCATGATTCTCGTATCTTCTCATGCAAGAGTTCCTTTGCTGATTAAGGCCTTAGATGAGCAAGGAGTTCCAGCAATGGCAGGAAAGCAAGGTTTGCTGATGTTCAGGCCAGCAGTACAGACATTGATGTCTTTGCTTTGGCTACTAACTTCTCCTTACGATAAGAGTGCAGCATTGGCTGTAGGAAGGTCTGCTATTGTCGGTATGAACGATTCTGAAATCATTAGCCATCTATCCAGCAGTGAAGGCAATCAACTCGAATCCTTAGCTAATGCAGCACCCAGTGAAGGTGTCAAATCATTGCTAAACCGTATGAGTTACTTTGTCGAGAACGGAAGTGTGAGACAAGCGATTGATGTCGCAATCGACCACTCAGATTTGCTTTACGCGTATCCAAGAGAGGGCGATAGACAGGATATTGAAAATTGGATTTCTCTCTACGATAGAATTGCAGCCACAGTCGGAGGCGATGCTGCATTGGTTTATGGCCGCTTGAAAGATTTGTCAGATTTAGACATCGATGGTCCTAAGAGCAGCTCCCCGGGTTCAGGGGGAGCCGTACAGATAATGACAATTCATGGATCTAAAGGTCTCGAAGCGCCGGTAGTCGTAGCGTACGATATTTTCGCCACAGGAACAAGAGACTCCACATTCTCATCTTCAGAAAATGTCCTAGTAACTCCAGACATTATTGCTGGAAGAATCCATCCTTGGAGAGGCATAAGTAAGCCACAGAGCGGATTGTGGACAATCGCTCATTTGTTCGACGATGGTCAACAAAGAGCCGAACGTCGCAGACAATTCTATGTCGCTCTGACAAGAGCTCGAGACAGACTAATAATTGCAGGCGGACCGAGTAATGGAGCAACTTTGACCTCTGAGGGACGTATTCAAATGAAACGTGGTAAAGGTAGACAGAACATGGGTTACATGTTCTTGGATGGTCTTGCATATGCCAGTATCCAAGCGGGAGAAGAGGGCTGTAGTTGGTCTACAGGAGGCATTGACCAAATTGGAAAAACTCTGACACTGGACCCTGCTGGTTTGTTCCAAGAAGCCCATCTTGGTGCCGAATGTGTAACCGGAATTTCGATATTCCATCATCCTGATTGTTTCGAAGAGGCTCCACCGAAATCAATTGTAGAATCTTGGAGAGAGCGAATAGAACTTGCACAAAACCCAATCTCTGAAGAATTAGAAAACGAGGTTCGCAAGATATCATTCTCACACCCTATGACTTCTCATGGATTAGATACTGCATGGGCTTGCAACCGCCGACATTGGTTATCTTCCAAACTAAATTGGAATGCAGAAAGAATGGATTTGGTTGCAGAAGAATCAGGAGGGCAATATTGGCCTAGCGCAACAGAATTTGGTTCTCTTTTCCACAGATTGCTGGAAATCGGTTTAGCAAACCCTGGCTCGCAAAGCACCGACCTTGGCTCTATGTGGACACAGAAACAGCATGACAATCTTACTAATGAAAAAACGATTGATGAAGTAATGGCTCAATCAACAATTTCGGACCCAGAAATTACAGAGAGAACACGCCTTAGATTACTTCACTTGGGTAAATTGGCCAGAGAAGGAGCACTCGGTAAATTGGTCTCAGGTGAATCCTATGATGGATTTACAGTAGAAGGATTGAGGACTGAATTACCGTTCTATTTCTCTCTTGAACACGAACCCAATTCTTTGCACAGAACTACATGGTCTCCACAGGGGGAATATGCCACTTCATTAGTCGAATCGATAAGTGCAGTTTTCAACGGCAGGGCGGATCTAGTGCTTGCTTTGAGAGATGATTCCGGGCAAGGCTGGTTACAGGTAGTAGATGCCAAGACGAAGCAATGTTTAGCAGGGTTCAATCCTACAAGTCCTCTAGAAGGTAACGAACTGCAAACGGTTGCTGACAAGGAGTCGCCCTATGCTTCAACCCCAGCAGAAGAGGAAATAATCGCCGAACACAGATTGCAGTTGGCTTTGTACAGTTTAGCATTAGAGATAGCAGAAAGTTCGAAACCGAAAGAAGAGCGAAGAAAGATTCTTCCTCCAGCAATTCAGGTTTCAGCTTCAGGCCGCATGATTCGAATGCATGATGAAGATTTCAAACAGGCACGTATCGATTTGATTTCACTAGTCGAGTGGTCGGGTGAGATTGCAGCGGCTGGAGAATCAGTACAACCTCCACAACGCCTACCAATGTCCCAAGAAAATACTTGCAAAACCTGCCCGTTCTACAGCGGGACAATCAAGTTGTGCGGGCCTATTGATGAGATGCTCGGCCCATCATGACTAGTGTGCCAGGGAAATCTTCCTTAGCGGCAACTTGGTGGATTTCAACATCAGTAAATCCTGCGGATTCAATAGCCGTCTTCCATTCATCAATTGACATAGTAGTCATGTGCACTCCGACATATTCAGGCCATGTTAGCGAGTCTACATGCTCTAGATAGTGGTCGACTCCCGCAATTAGAATGCCTCCATCTTCTAACCATTCATCGTGAATTTTAGAAATCATTTCCACAGGGTCATCGAGATAGTACAGGAACTCCATCGTGTGAACTAAATCGAACCTCCTTCCAGGATTCCATTCCGGTAGGGTTCCATGAGAATATTTGTGTTCATCATCAATCTCTCGAGCCTTTTTTATCATCTCAACAGCACCATCTACGCCTTCACTATGAGAGGCCCCTAATTCAGTGAGCAATCTTGTAACCCATCCATTTCCACAACCTAGGTCAATTGCAGAAAAGTCTGATTTCACATTTGGTAAAGCTAGTTCCAACATCGCATTCACAGAAGCAGCATGCCCTCTTTCCATTCCAGCATCCTTTCCTTTGAGTGCCCACTGTGAGAATACATCAGTCGCTGCTTTTTTCTCCATAACACGTCGCAAAACTAAGCCCTCGATAACCGTATGCATCAATCGAAAGTAACATGTTCTAGGTTTAGTTGCCCGAAACATGCAAATCTCTTCACAGAGTATTGACGATGTGCTATATCCAAAAATTGAAGCCCATTCGACTGGGTTTTTGCAGGTTTCAGAAATGCACACAATCGCATGGGAAAGAAGTGGTAACCCTGACGGTATTCCAGTGATTGTAATTCATGGTGGTCCAGGCGGGGGCAGCCAGCCATCATATCGCAGATATTTTGACCCAACAAAATTCGATATTATCCAGTTCGACCAAAGGGGATGTGGAAAATCAACCCCTTATGCAGAGTTACAAGACAATAATACGCAAGCATCGGTTTCAGATTTAGAGATGCTTCGTCAACATTTTGGCCTAGAAAAGTGGCATGTGTTCGGCGGCTCCTGGGGCTCAACCCTCTCTCTGATTTATGCTCAAAATCATCCGGACAGAGTCTTGAGCCTAGTCTTGCGCGGAATATTCATGTGCAGGAAAAGCGAACTTCACTGGTTCTATCAAGATGGAGCTAGCCATGTGTTCCCAGACGCCTTTGACTCGTACAGAGACCACATACCTGAGGGCGAGCAAGATGATTTGATCAAAGCATATTATTCCAGATTAATCAGCGACGATGTAGAAGTTAGAAGGGCTGCTGCAAGAGAATGGACACGGTGGGAGATGGCTACAAGTCGTTTGTTCCCAGACCCTGAATATTTGGATAAAGCAGAGGATTTGGATTTCGCAGTTGCATTCGCACGCATCGAGTGTCATTATTTCATCAATGCAATTTTTGTCGAAGAGGCATACATTCTAAATCACGTTTCAGTGATTCAAGATATTCCAACAACTATTGTCCAAGGACGATACGATATGGTTTGCCCTGCACGTAGTGCGTGGCAGCTACACAAGGCACTACCAGACAGCAAATTGGTGATGGTAGCGGACGCTGGCCATTCGATGGGCGAGACCAGCATTGCTAGAGAATTAGTTGCTGCGACCGATGCAATTGAATAATCATTAGAACGATATTTCGTGCTCCGTCCAAGCGTCGGCTTGATATGTAGGACCAATGTGGGTTGAGAAGAAGGCGTAGCCTTAGGTGAGAGAAATGTCCGATGCCGGAACCATCACTCCAGAAACTCAAATCAAAGAACTCACAGAGAAACTTGAGGAAGAAACCGACCGTTTGCTCAAGTTGTATGCGGCTTATGAGCAACAGGAAGCAGAGCTGAGAGATACGAAGGCTGAAGTCGAAGTTCTTGAGAAAGAAATCGTCGAGCGTGAAATCGAAAAGGAGAGCCTTGAGGCACTGTTGACCGAGAAAGACGCTAGAATCCGCGACCTGGAAATGAAAGCCAGTAAGTCTAGCAAGCAGGTCGAGCACTTAGAACCTGAACTACAAAAGATGGAAGAAAAGTTCTCTCGTGAAAAGGATAGACTTGGCAAAGTATTCTCTATCGCTGAAGAATTGGATAATGATTTGCGACTTGCAGTTGTTGAATTGCAAACAAGAGATAATTGGTACATGGATCACATGTCACTATTCGAAGATTTGAACAAAGCAATCAAGCGCCGATATGAGATGATCGAGGCTGCTGCTGAAGCAGAGAGACAATCCCAACATATGGGAAGAGCGATTACCGAAAGAATGGAAGAAATGGTAGAAGCTCGTGCAGCAGAAATGACTCTAGAAGAAGCGAGTGAAATCGAAACTGTTGAAGCAGAAAATACTCCTGAATCAAGCGAAGAAGCAACAACTGAGGAATCCGAGGAGGACGAATGGAAGTGGTCTGAATCTGTCCTGGTTGGAGTCATGCAGAAGAACAATATCACCGACAGGGATGCATTCATCGAGTTCGCAAAATCCTATGATATGGATGGAAACAGGTATCTCAAGGGTTCAGAATTGGGCGCTGCGGCAGCGGATTTCGCTGCGAAGGACGCGCCTGCTGAAGAAGCGCCTGTCGAAGAATCACCAGCCGAAGAGGAATCTACTGAAGACTCGGAAGATGGAGAAAAGGAACCAGAAGTCGTCTGGAGAAATTCCGGAGACTCTCAGGACGACCAGTAGGTGAGCCACTTGGCTATGTTAGCCAGAGGCGGATTTCTGCCTGTAATCACTCCAACATTAATGGGTGTTGGATTCATTTTAGTCGGCTGGTTTGTCAATCCTCTATACGGCCTAGCTCCAGGATTAGGAGTCTTGATGCTAATGTTAGCAGCATTTTTTGCTAACTTTTGGAGAGACCCTGACCGACCAATCCCAAGAGATGAAGGCGTAATCGTATCTCCTGCAGATGGACATGTTATGTTCGTAAAGAGAGAGAGGGCAACCGGTCGTCGCCCCTCAAAGGAAGAGATGGACGGTGCCGAAGAGGATGAACACACAGGCTCATGGCACCCAGAACCCTGTGAAGAGATATTGTCGTTCTCAACAGAACAACGTTTCGAAGCGGTACCCAAGGGAGAGGAAACCGATACCGATGTTTGGAGAATCGCAGTTTTCATGTCCCCTCTAGATGTTCACGTAAATCGTTCTCCAATCGCTGGTAAGATTACCAGAATGGAGCATAGAACCGGCAAAGGCCTCAGGAGAGGGCCGTTTCTTCCTGCTTTCAGAAAAGAAAGCGAATACAATGAGAGGGTAAGAACCCTATTCCAAAGAGACGACGGCCTATTGGTTGAAGTCATGCAAATTTCAGGCGCATTAGCGCGCACAATCATCCCATGGAAATCAGAGGGTGATGAGTTGCGCAGAGGCGAGAGGTTCGGAATGATTAGACTAGGTAGCAGAGTCGATGTTAGAGTCCCAGCATCCAAGTTCACGCCTTGTGTAATCAGCGCAGAAGACGGTAACAAAGAATATCCAAAAGGCGAGTTTGTTAAAGCGGGCTCTACAATACTTTACAGAGGGATTTGATGGGGATCAAGAGAGAGATTTTCCCGTTCCTCTTGATGCTATTCGTCCTGTTGCCAACTGGGTATTATTTCGCCGGCTCCATTGTGTACAACGGAGTAGCATTTACCAATACTGATTGTTGGGGTAACTTCGACCAAAACACTCCAGAACAATTCGCACCTTTGAGAAATGAAGTGCCGTTAAATGAATCTCAAAATAGTGAAAACATTTCTTCCAATATCATGACCGGATTGTCAGAATATTGGTGGCCAGGTTACGAATCTGCCACTATTGATGTTGAAGGCGAAGACATATATCTTTCAGCATGGTACTTGAAGCAAGATGAATCAATGCCTTGGGTAATTTTCGTACATGGAATTAGAGGATGTAAATCTGATGGATCAATTCTACTGCCCTCTGGAATGTTAGCAAATGCAGGATTCAATGTTGTAGTATTTGATTTACGAGATCATGGAGAATCATCAATCGATGACGACCGAGTCTCTGGCGGTCAAGATGAGTGGGTAGACGTGATTGCAGTATTCGATTGGTTAATCGATGAGCACGATGCTGAACCTGAAAATATTGGAGTTTATGGAAACTCGATGGGCGCAGGTACAGCTGCTATAGCATTCACATTGGATGATAGAATACAATCAGTCTGGTTAGAATCGGGATACTCTGACATGGGAGATATAGTGGTTGAAGAATTGGAATTCCAGGGATATCCTACATTCTTAGGCGGTGCAGGAATCTTCGCAGGCAAAATAATTGCAGGACAGAATTTGGTTGAACATTATCCAATAGATGCAGCTACAGAGATTGGTGAGAGGCACATGTATGTTGTACATGGAAATCAAGACAAGAGAGTGCGAGTACATCATGGAGAAAAGATGTGCGATGAAGCCTTGGAAAATGGAAATGAGAGTAATGTTACCTGCTGGTTCAAAGATTCTGTTATCAGATATGATGTCGGAGAAGGAATGGAAAGTGATGAACATCAAACTCTAATGTTGACTGATACTGCTGAATATGAAAGTAGGATAGTTGATTTCTTTACTGAATCTCTAATGTAAGGATTCAAACACGCGAAGCTGGACGCATCATCATGGCGAATGGTAAGTTGACTATGGTTGGCGAGTCGGACAAACGTCCTGCTCGTATCCACGATTTAGTCAAGGCTCCAGCAAATACACCATGGGCACAGGAGAGAAAATATTCCTGGGATGCCAAATACCCTGCAACTGTATATTACACTCCTGAAACCTTAGCAGATGGGACTCCTACAACTGCTCTAACGGTCATCTTGAGAACCAAAGGCTGCCATTGGTGGTGGTCCAGCGGTTGCACATTTTGTGGATATTTTAACGACACCAGAGATGATGTAACCAGTGAAGATTTACATTCACAATGGGAGAAGTCACTAGCCAAGTTTGACGATTTTGAATCGATGGGCATGGTCAAAGTTTACACCTCAGGAAGCCTACTAGAAGACAGAGAGATACCATTAGATTTCCAAGAAAGAGTTCTGAGAGATTGCCATGAGATGGGCAAGGAATTAGTTGTCGAGAGTAGAACAGAACAACTGAGTGAAGAAAAGCTAGCATGGGCAACAAAAATCAATCCTAAGTTTTCAGTTGCAATCGGCTTAGAAGCATATGATGATGAAGTATTGCGCTTCCATGTAAACAAGGGCTTCAGCACCAAGAGTTGGGATAAAGCAGTAGAGAATCTGGAAAGGTTTGGTTTGCGAATCAAGACCTATCTCATGTTCAAACCACCGTTCATGAGCGAAGGTGATGCACTAGTCCATGGCGCTAAATGGATTAGGGATGTAGCAGAAAGAAGTGATGAAATCAGTGTCAACCCAATGAATATTCAGAGAGGCACTGTGATCGATAGGCTGTTTCGTGCGAACGAATACCGCCCTCCTTGGTTATGGTCACTTGTTCAATTGATTCACGATGTTCACTACGATATCCATCCAACCAATTCAGGAAATGGTGCAGATGATCAAGTCAGTCGCCTAATCATCCATCCTACGGCTGGAGGCAAGGTTAGGGGTGCTCACAATTGTGGTTCATGCGATGGAGATGTTGTGGCCGCAATCGAGCGTTATTCCGTGAGTGGAGATATTCACGAACTCGACGGACTCGACTGTGATTGCAAGCAAGTTTGGCAGTGCGAAATAGAGTTGGACAAATCGATGCCAATACCGCTTGGTTCTGGTAAAAATCGCAGAGGAAATGCACTATTGCATCTTCGCTCTCCATGATTGTTCGCTGGTCAATGTTTATGACCGTATCATAGGTGGCGTAAATGACCCCTACGGGGTCAAGGTGATTTAATGGCCAACAATACGATACTGCCCGATGTGTCCGAAGGAGTCGCAGAACCATCTGCATCTCGAGTAATTCTTGTAATCATGACAATAGGTGTGGTCGGATTAATCGCACTATTCAGCAACATTTTCGGCTGGGACACCGTTCCAGTAATCGGTGAGATTATTCCATTCATGGAGAATCTTGGAGGCTCAGGAATTTGGTACTACTTGATTGGAATATTTGTCGGATGTGGCATGATAATCGCTAATCTGGTTGGAGGGGTCCTTTCGGACTAAGGAGGAATTGAATTGTCTGAAGCATTTACAACATCAGCAATACTACTCGTAACCCTTCTGCTATTCACTCATTACATGCAGAAAGGATTCGGAGGAATGAGCACACCTCTTCGCCAATTTGGAATGTTCCTTCTAACCAAGGCAGCAGGTCCTGCATCAGACCTCTTCCAAGAAAGGGAAGGCAGCGGTGCAAAGACTTGGATGCAAACCGGAGTTTTCTGGTTGGTTCTAGCAGGTGTCGGTGGGTTCCTATCCGCTTGGCACAATTACGATCCAGCAGCATTAGATTCTCTTTCCAACATCGGCTGGTCTTACGATGACGGTAGCGCTCTACACTACTTCAACGAAGTCGCTATGACAACAGCGATTTTTGCAATTCTAATCGGTGGAAGCCTGGTCGCTCACACACGCACAACAGGCTCCAAACTTGCTAGTGAAGCGAATGCATCTCTGATTGCAATGGCTTGGACTGCACAGGTTTTGGTCGGTCTAGTCCTTTGTGTTCTAGACCACTGGGACTTCCTAACTTATGGAGTACAGGAAGCAGCTCTGTACGGATTGGTTTCAGGATTGCTAGTTCTTAGCCTACTAGTTAACTCATTGATTACTATGGGTGGACGTGGAACATCTCCAATCTCAGTACCATCTTGGTTCCTAATTTTGGCATTGTTCACTTTGCTTTTCAGCAGATTTGCAGTCGCTCTAGGAGAAACACTAGATTGGACTGGAACCGTTTGGGTGGCCGAAATCATGGCTTCCGGATGGGTTCTTCTGGCTTTGATGTTCGGTGTAGGATACCATGTATTGTCACACGTTACAGGCCAGCCAATATGGTCAGGCAGTCTAACCAAGGCCTCGATGTTCTTGTTATTCGTAACCGTACCACCATTCTTCTTGTCTGAATCTACTCATGCAGATAATTTCACACAGTCCATTGGAGCAATTCTAGTTACTTTGGGACTAATGCCTGTAATGGCAGCATCGACAAACATGCTTTGCACAATACGTGGTAATGCTAGTGCAGTAGTAGAGAGCCCTGGTGCAACAGCAGCAGCAGGTGGAGCGATTCTACTTCCAGTCTTTGCGCTACTCGGTTACTTTACAGGACTGAATGTAATGGTTGGTGACGGAAGCCTAGCAAACGTTGCAGACACAGTTAACTCATCCTATCTCTATGTTGTAGGAGGCTTGTTTGCACTAGCTGCACTGTTCCACTCATATCCATTAGCAGCAGGCAAATCATTGACTGGTTCCGCCAGCACAGCATCATGGCTTGTAATTGGCGGAGGTTTGTTTTCGGCCGTCCTATTCCTAATGGGAGGTTGGTCAGAGAACACTCTGGTTGAAGCTGAAGTTGAAGATGTATCTGGCAGCCTATCCGGATTCGCACTAACTGGTGCATTTGCTTTCTACGGTGTTGTAATCGGTTTCATTCTTGCAGCAAACAGCGTGGTCAAGACACTACTATTTGGCAACGTCAAGTCATCCAGTGCAGGTAACACCAGCGACATTTCTGCATACAACTTAGTTGAAGGAACAACCACAATCAGAGCATTATTCGGTCGAGGAGTTGGAATTGATACAACTCTAGTTATCGGTGAATCAGAGGAAGAATCCTCTGGTGGCTCGTCAATAATCGAAGTTTCTGCAGACTTGCATAACGACGAGGTTGACGAGTTCCCAGTCACTTTTGACGAAGACTTAGTCACTCTAACCAAGTGGCTTTGCGGTAGAGGTACAACAACTGCACAATTCTTCGCTTGGGCTGATGTAGATGACTCTGGAGAAATTGACATGTTCGAGTTTGCAAACGCACTAAGAGTTGCAGACATCGCCGACCTCCCTCCATGGGACATTGAGAGCCTAGTCAAAGTAATGGACATCAATTCTGACGGTAGAATCAATCTTCCAGAATTGGACATTGCACTACTAAACATTCGCAACACTTTGGGAATCGAATTCATTCCTTATGAAGAAGAATCAACAGAGGAAGAAGTTGTAGAAGAGGAAGCTGTTGAGGAAGTTGAAGAAACTACTGAAGAATCAGAAGAAGAGGCAGAATCCGCTGAAGCACCATCTGAAGCAAAACTCAAGAAGATGAAGAAGGCTGAATTGATAGAAGTTGCAGACTCAATGGGTCTTGATACTTCAGGAACCAAGGCTGATCTAATTGAGAGAATTACCAAGGCGTGATGCAATGCGCATCGGTTTGGTTGGTAAGCCAAACGTCGGTAAATCGACATATTTCAGTGCAGCAACCTTAGCGAAGGTTGACATTGCAAATTATCCGTTTTGTACTATTGAAGCGAATGTAGGAGTTGCATTCATTGCAGCACCTATGCCATGTCCCTGCAAAGATCTGCGAGAGCGACTTGAAGCGGATGGTCGCTTAGAACCAGTTAGCGATGATGACCCTAGACAGGGCAGTATTTGTGAGCCAAGAACTGGCAGTTGCGTCGGCCATGTACGCCTTGTTCCTACATTCCTAGTCGATGTAGCAGGTTTAGTTCCAGGGGCAGCAGATGGACGAGGAAGAGGCAATGCCTTCTTGTCAGATCTGGCTAACTGTGACGCCTTGATTCAGGTAGTTGATGCAGCAGGATTAACCGATATTGAAGGGAATCCAATTGCAGCAGTAGAGGATGTTGAATCTGCATTAAAGGAAGAAACATCATTCTTGACAGAGGAGTTAGATTCGTGGATTTACGGTATCTTAGATGATGGTTGGTCTCGAGGCTCACGTCGAGTACAAGCTGAAGGTGACAAGGGTTTGAGCACCTTCTTGCACGAGAGATTTACAGGACTAGGAGCCTCTCTATCCCACGTATTACAGGCACTTGATGGATTCAGAAACCAGTGGGGTGATTTGGATACCCCATGGATGTGGCCCGAAGAGAAAGTCCGTTCACTGGCCCTCCACCTCAGGTGCCAATTATTCCCAATTCACATTGCAGCGAACAAGGCGGATTCTGCAAAGGGAACGCCGTGGAATGCAATTGATGCCAACGGTATTGTTCAGCCAACTATGGCAGATATGGAGTTAGCATTGCGCAGAGCAGATTCAGGTGGCATGATTGCTTATTCACCTGGCAGTGATACTTTTGATCTCGTTGATGAATCCAAATTGAATCCTGCTCAACTTAATGCTCTATCTTCAATGAAAAACAAACTTGCACAATCAGGTGGCACAGGAGTTGCAGAACTGCTCAGTAATGTACTATTCAATGCTTTAGACCACGTTGTAGTCTATCCTGTAGCAGACGAAAACGCATGGAAAGATAGTGAAGGTAGGGTACTGCCAGATGCCTTTGTAGTTCCTAATGGAATAGAAGCTAAGGCATTAGCCTACAAAGTCCACAGTGACCTCGGTGACGGCTTCATCAAAGCAGTTGATGGACGAAGCCGCAGAGTAGTTGGCGCTGACCACGAATGTAGTGATAGCGACGTAATCAAAATCCACGCCAAATCCTAGGGTACCCATTTGATTGGGGTTTGGGAAAGTGAAATTACTTTCAGTGGCCCTTTGGTCTTTCATATTCCGGCGTAAGTCTAGCCATTACTGCCATGTGCTTAGAGGAGAAGAAGAACATGTACAGTGGTACGAGTAGAGAGAACAATGCAAGAAGAATTAGTGTGTAAAGCCCCCATGGTTCTACATCATTGAGGAAAACAATCCATGCAATCCACAGAACGGAGAGCCACATTAATGGTGACCAGCGACGAGCTAGTGCTGAAAACCGAGCATTAGCAGTGGAGTTGCTGTAAAGAGAAGCAACCTCTTCTTCACTGACCAGGCCCTTTTCGACTCCACATCGGACACAAACTTGTGACTTTGGGCCATTTCCATGGATGAATTGCTCACGAGGATAAACGCAGTAGCAATGTCGGCAGGTCGGCATGTTAACTCCCACTCATAATCTACACTTCAACAATGCGCTACTCTACGCAAGAATTCAGACAGGACTTCCATCCCTCCACTCGAACCAATCGATTCTGGATGGAACTGTAATCCGTAGGCATTTCCATCTCTAATTTCCATTGGTAGAGTCCCTGTTTCATCATTTGCAGTTATCGAAATATCACCATCTCCGTGAAGGACCAATGAATTGTATCTGGTCATCACATGCTCTCCTTTAGACAGCAGACCATTGCCATCGGCAACGATTGTTGAAGGAACTCCGTGCACTGGCCCTAGTGGGCTTTCAATCAGTTCCATGCCTCTTGCTAAACCAATGGCTTGGTGGCCCAAGCAGATTCCTAGAACAGGTAGGCCTAGGGATGCAGCATGCATCGACAAAGGCGAGATTTCAGGTCTTCCTGGTCCTGGACCGATTACTACTGCATCATGATTGAAATCTACGATTTCTCCTCGCCCGTCAAAGATTTCTACATTACATCCTAGGGTTTGCAACGCATGAATTATATTGTGAGAAAAGGAGTCCAGATTATCGATGAATGCAATATTCAAATCGAATGAATCCTCTGGTTGGAAAGGTTGTTGTTCAACATACAAAGGATAGATTCCTAAGTCTCCTTTCGGAATTGGTTTTGTTTCTGGATTTAGCCAACCACACGCTCTGCGTAAAGCGGCAGCCTTCCATACAGCTTCTGCTACTTCGGCTTCAGGATTGCTCTCAATGGTTATGCCTCCGCCGGCAATTACCACTCCCTGCCAGCCATCAGGACTGTATCTCGCTTCCAATGTTCGAATCATGATATTCCAAGTAGAATCTCCACTGTGAACATCTATCCAGCCCATTGAGCCTGTCCAGAAGGATCTGGGTTTCTTTTCCAGTTCATCGATTGCAGCACAAACCACCGTCTTTGGGCAGCCAGTGATGCTACCTCCCGGGAATAATGCTTGAAGGGCATCGATTCCATCCTTGTTATCGTCCAGAATGCCTTTGACTTGGGAAACCAAATGCTGGACATTTGCGTATGCTTCGACATCGAATCTTGATTGATGAACGCTTCCTGACTTTGCAACAATTCCCAAATCATTTCGTTCTAAATCGACAAGCATTCTGTGCTCCGCCCTTTCTTTGACGTCGTGAACTAAATCCCTTCGTAGCAGAGATTCTTGGTCAGCATCCGAACCCCTCGGTCTTGTGCCTTTTATCGGCGCAGTCATCACAGTACCGTCTCTTGTATCAAGTAAAATCTCAGGCGAGGAAGAAGCTAGGGCTAATCCCAAATCTGCGGCTTCAATATACCCGCTAAATGGAGCAGGGTTGTTCGTGGTTAACCTGTGAAATATTTGCGCAGGGTCTTCTCCGAGGGGACCTGTCCATGTTCTGCCAAAATTGAGTTGGTACATCTCTCCTGCAGTTATTGATTGCTTGATCCTTTGAACAATTTGCGCATGCTCTTCGTCAGTATGGGAAGAACTCTCTCCAGTCATACGAATCGGATTAGGGATTTCAGGGGAGCGAACATCTTCTTCTATCCATTCTTCTACTAACCAAAGTACTGCTAAAATCTCCCCTTCCTCAGGAGGATGTTGAAGCGAAATTGGTTGAGTCCATTGGACTAAATCATAGGACAGCGCTCCTGCCCAGACCGAATCTTTTGGAGTATGTGGAATTAGAGAGCGTAGCATTCCTTCCAAATTTTTGGCATTGAGAATGTTGGTTACTTTCCATCCATCCTCACTCCAGATTTGCAAACTTCCTTCCATTGGTTTCTTGTTAAAATGAAGAATAGTTTCACCATTTAGTGGGGAATGCTCAACTTGCGAATCTACTGATGGTTGGGTGATAACTAGTCGTTTTTTCATTCCTTTAGCGAACATGCTGCGCTGTGCTAGATGCGATTTAGGTCCACCCGAGAGTAGTAAAATACGGTCTTCGCCTTGAGAATTAAGGAGGTTGTCAATCATCTCCAATCATCTCCAAGAGCTTCAATACATGCCTTCTGTAGATTACTGCTTCCATCGCCGATATCAACATCATCCAAGACGCACAATTTAGCGGCACCCATGCCACTTCCCAGCAGCACAATTTCCTTGGCACGAGCGACCAATCTCTCGTTCAATCGCCCTTCACTGATAACAAATCCAGCCCGTTCGATTTTTGGTTTACAAATGTCGAAGGTTACGGAATCAACACCGCCGAATTCTGGCCCACTAATCCATACAACTCCATCTTCATCCAATACAAGTGGCATTACTCTATCACCATCAACGATGCAAAAATCGTGCACAAGTAGAGCCACATCTGCACCTTTGCTGAAAGCATCTGTTGTGATGTTGCGGTAAGCCTCCCAATCCCCATGTTTCGTGCCTGTGACTTTGCGTGTCCATCTAGGTGCAGGTACAGTAATTCCTTCTGCATCCATGTGTATTTCTTGATAGAACGGTTTGGTGTGAAATTCAACTCCGTTTTCATCAACTTGGATTTTTACCAGACCATCAAGTCCTTCTGGAATCGTAAACTCAGGAATAGTGATTCCCAAAATCTCAGCATGCTTTGCTAGCCTAGCCAAGTGCATATCGAGATGGAACAGATGTCCATCTCGTGCTCTGACGGTGGTGAACACCGCACTCTTGGGGCCTTCCATCATGCAATCACAACAAGTCATCCAAGAAGGAGGTGTCTATTCCTCCTTGCGGCGGTTGCTGTTGCTGGGCAGGTTGCGACCAACGTTGAGGTTGTTCCACAGGTTGGCTAGGTTGCTGAATCCTTTGAGCAGCAGCATAGATGTCATTTTGTTGAGCAGGTTGAATTGCTGGAGGCGGTGCAACCGGTGGTGCTACTTGTCCGCCAAAGCTACCGGCATCATCCCAGCCGCTTCTTGCTTCAATACCCCAGGTTGCTTCCTGCAACTCCCATTCCTTGCTTCTACCAGGTTTGCGACCGCCTCGTCCACGAAGAACTAGAACTAGCAGAAGTAGAGCAATCAGTACCATTCCTGCAATGATTAGGTTGTCAGAGGTGAACAGTTCTCCCAAATCAGTAGCAGAACTATCTCCTTCTGAATCACCATCTCCTGAACCTCCGTCGGAGTCGATGGCATTGATCTTTTGAGATTCGATAATCTTGCGATAATTCACATCGTCCTTAGCAGAGATTCCAACCCACCAAGAACTATCATTACTCAATGCAGAGTAGAGTTCTGGTGTGATCAAGAACTCACTTGAAACATCGCTCATACCAACATTGGTGGCATCTGCAACGTTACTGAATTCGCTATCAGAAATGAAAATCATGTACGAGCGAACGCTAGAGTCTGTAGTGTGGTCCCATGAAACCAAAATTGAATCATCAACCCACTTCAGCGAGACTCCCTCAATATCAGGTAGGTATGCTCCAACATCGTCTATTCCGTCATCGATTGCAATTGCGGTTGAGGTGACTAAATTGTCAAGGTGTGCGTTGCCAGACCAATCTACTGGCACTACAGCAACTGTGACAGGTGTGTTCGGTACAACCAATGTATCGAAAGCCAGTACCTCGATTGTCAACGGTAGTGTTGGAGACCTGTCTAGGGTTGCAATTGGTTCTTTCACAGTGCCAGTTTGTCCAACTGATGTGAAGGTAAATGCAGCAGCATATACTTCGTAGTAAGCTACGTCACTCGCTTGTGACAAGCCAAACTCCAGCATGACAGCAGTACCATCATCTCCCGGCTTATCATAGAGATTCAAGTCCACTAGTCTGTCTGGAGGAGTGTTATCTGCGAGGTTGTCAATAGGCGTAACCATTGCAGTGTTTAGATTATCTAAGTAGACATTGCCTTTGACGTCATGAACGGTTACTGCAACATATAATTCAACATCTGGAACTATTTGTTTTGGCAAGGAAGACTCCAAACCATTACCGCCGTACAATGCTGTATTAAGTTCCAGTTCAATCGGACTCTTTTCAGTATCAACCCATTGCTTATCCATTACGATACAGCCACAAATTCCAGGTTCGATTCCAGCAACTGGCCAGAAATCGGTTAGGTCATCAAGCGGGTGCTCAGAGACCCAAATGACATAGTAATCGAAATCATCAACTTCGGAAGGAGCCCATGAAATATCGATCGCACTACCATCGTCTTCCGGATGGTCCCATGCGTTTAGTTCGCTGATTCTTTCAGGCTCGCTTGAACCATCTATGTTGTTGACGAAAGGAGTCACTTCGAGAACAGTAACGTCTCCAGTGTCTCCATTTAGCCACTTGTCGAATGCCACAGCTCCAATCCAGTATGCTTGACCGTCGACTAGAGAATCTTCACCGATTGAATCAATGATTGTCATGTTGGTTTCACAATCTGGCACGATTGCAGCTTCTTGGAAGGCATCGACATTGGTTGGAAGTGCGCTACTGTTCGGGTCTTCTGGCATCATGTATACAACAACAAACGCACAATCAGATGCTACGGAATTTTCCCAACCGATTTGTACACGGCCACCGTCGTCATTTGGTACATCTTCCGCCCAAACTCCTGTTAGTTTAGGTGGAGGCACGCCATCGTCTATTCCCCCGGTAGGAACTACAGGTCCGATTACTGTTGCATTGACTAAGTCTTCTTGTCCAGCCTCATCAACACAAGTGAAGGCCAACCAATGTGGCTTTCCAGCTTCTAAGGCAATGATACTGGTGTTTCCAATTTGAGGCAAGAATTCTACATGAACATTCATTCCTAGGGCATCACTGATTTCGGTTGTAGATGCATATACTCTAGTGCTCTGTAAATCGAGTGCTTCACATCGAGCCCACTCTGCCAACACTTCTCCATCAACAGCAACTACAGTATCCCCTGATAGAGCGGTAGCCCAATCAGGAGGATGCGGAACTTCGTCGGTAGGAGTAGCAGGTCCAAATGGAGCAGACGGTGTTCCGAATCTTCCATCGTTGTACTCAACAACAACAACAGCCCAGTATTCTACTCCGTCTTGAAGTGGCTGTCCGTCAATGGTTGATATGTCAGTTTGTAATCTAGAATGTAGGCTTACTGACGCATCAGCAGCACGAGGTTGCAAGTCTGCTACGGTTGGCTGAGTAGCCCAAGGCCCTTCGTTAAGATAGACCAAGTATCTTGCAAAGTCTTCATCGTGGACAAGTGTCCAATTTGCCATTAGGGTTTGACCGCCGTCGTCAGGTCGGTCCCACAGAGAGAGGCCTTGTACTGGAGTTTCAGTTCGGTACCAATCATAGGTCATCTTCGCCCATACGCTTCCATTTGTTGGGGAAGTTAGGGTTAGAGTGATGTGTCTTGTTCCGTTCAACAGAACACCGTTGTCGACAGCATATTGCATGCTGGTGATGAATGTTGGATCGTTTGATAGATTCACAGTTGCATTCCACTTCAGGTCCACCAGTTTTGCCCAAGTTGCAGCCCCACTTACTGGAGACGAGAAAGTCAGTGGTGCGGTTTGCATTAGCACCCCGTGCGCTCCAGAAACTCCATCCTGTGAAAGAGTTACAGAATTAGCAGCATCGATAATCGAGACCTGCATTCCAGGATGTGTGTAATTGGTAATGTCTTGGAATTGCATTTGGAATCCTACAGACAGTGGGTCTGCTTTCCGCATTGTAACCGATGAGGATTCATCTCCCGAATTGAGGTCCCATACTCTCAATCCATTAGATGTTGAAACAGTGACGTAAGAATTGCTAATCACGCTTCCTCCACTTGATTCACTAGCAGAATATCTTCCAATAATCGAACCACCATTCAAGCCAGCTTGTATTACTGTAGCACCATTTTCTCCAACCGCAATCAGGTATGAGCCATCAGAACGCATTCTGTAGACCGGCCAATCTTCCATGGAGAACACATTTGCACCTACATTGAAATCTCCAGTGCTTCGTATCCAGTGGATAAGAGGCCCGATGTCGGTTGCTATGTGTACCCCCCAAATATCTGCAGTAACTGCACTGACAGAATTAGATGGCAGTTGGTCAAATTGATGCAAATCAGTGACTGTTTGACTACCAACATCAAATTGAGTAATTCCAGGCCTATCTGTGCCCTTTCCATCGTGTGAGATGAAGAGACTATTTTGTGTGGTAGTCACTCCTGAAGCATCAGTAAAGGTAGTGGTCGCTCCGACTAATCCCCATGTAGAAGTGCCCATTAGACCATCAGACTTGTCGTAATTCGTAATCGACATTGCGGTTGTATCGTAGTGCGAAATTCCGCTAGGAGTTGCCATCCAAATGTCGCCATCAAACTCGATAATATCCTCGACGAAAGAAATCGGCAATCCGTCAAGCGCAGTCCAAGCAGTTTCCCACTTGTCACCGGTTGCGTTCCACCTTGCAACACCATTATTTGTGGCAACATAGACCATTTCAGAAGAAATCTGACCAAGGTTATTGGTTTCAGTTACGGTGAGGAACGAGTTGATGACATTAGAAGGAAGTCCTGCTAGCAAACGTCCAGCAGTGTAGGTATTGGTAGTAGTATTGAAGACTTGAATTCCAGCAGAAGAAGTGCCAGAGCCCTGCAAACCGATGAATAGCTCATCGCCAATGACTTTCAAACCATCTTGGAAATTATGAATTCCAGTAGGCAATTGTTGTAAAGTTCCAGTCGTGGTGTCCAGCAATCTTAGTCCACGATTATTGCTTGCTAGGTACAAATTAGTTCCAACTAATTCGATGTCTGTTACTGCAGCATTTGCTGGAATAGTCCATCCCTTCTGCCATTCAACTGAACCGTTGGCTAGTTTTACTCCTTGAAGAACTCCTGAACCAGTGTTTTGCCAAGACGAGGATGCAACCCACAAGTGAGTTTGATTTCCAGCCATGGATGTAACTTGTCCGCTTACAAGATTTGGAAGCGCATGAATTGTGTTTTGACCCGCTTGTCCGATAGTGTCTACATGAGAATATCCAGATGTTCCTCCGGCTTGACCGATTAGCCACTGAGTTCCTAGCCAATCGACAGATGACACTGGAGAGCCAGTCGATACGATACCTGCGGTTCCTACAGTAGCACCGTTCGCAGACAGTATAGCAAGACCGCCACCGATTACATTGTCACCTTGTGTTCCAATGTCGTATCCAATCACTAGCTTCCCAGCAGCGAACGTCATGGCTCCCCACCAAACAGGGTCGCTTGGAATGTTGTGGGATGAGGAGGTGAGGCTAGATAGCCACTGACTGTTAGTGTAGTCATATCTTGAGATTGGCTCTCCATCGTCGTGATATGCAACGTACAGAATCTCATTTGCATCATCACAAGCAACAGCTGCTGCATTACCATCATCCAGTCTGGTAGAGGTTGTGAAAGCAGATTCAATGGTCCCATTGGTCAGGTCAAACCTAGCAACACCGCCATTGTTTGCAGTCATTGAAACGTGGAATAATCCGCCACACATTTCCATTCCAATCGGGTAACCATTAGGGATTCCATTAGATCCTCCATCCCAAGAAGTCCAAGTTCCTGAAGCATCCAAGTGCATGATTTCTCCATCAATTCCTTGCCATCCTTGGTTTCTTGCAGTACCTACCACGAGGTCAGTACCGTTGGTCCACAACTCGTACACAGTATCATCTGCGGAGTTTGGCAGACCATTTCCTGCAGTCCATTCGGATAACCATTGTTCAGAGGATTCATCGAATCTTGCAACACCATCCTCTGTTGCAAACAGGGTTTCGCCGTCGAAATCAACAATTTCACGGATAGGGAATTCCAAATCATCCCATTCGCCAAGTTTTGTTCCATTAGCATAGAATGCTTCCAGTTTTTCTTCACCCCAAGAGATCCACTCGATACCATTCGAAGATATGTGAGATGTAACTCTGTTAACTGCTCCACTCGGCAGTAATTCTGCTTGCCAGGAGTCGGTTGTGAGATTGTAGAGAGCGATTCCACCACTGCCTTGTGTTTGCCACCACTGGCCGCTTGCAACGGATACATGCAAGACATCACCAATGATTTCCATCCCGTATACGTCACCTCCGTTCTCGCTTAGTTGAGCACCTGCGTCAAGAGTCGGCTTTGTTGTGAAATTGACGATATCAATTCTGAATACACTGTCTGAAGTGTATCTTTGGTTGTAGTACATTGTGTCGCCGTAAATTGCCAAATCGTAGGGGTCTCCGCTTCCGCTGTACAAACTTCCGGTCTTCTCAATATCGTAGACCTCTGAACCAGTTGTGACATTGATTAGTTGGAAACCATCAGCACCTCCAACCCAAATTAGGTTAGGTCTGATATCAGCAACCAGGCTGGTAACATCGCCATTTCCACCGTCCAAGACGTTGCTTTCAGTCCAAGTAGGAAGCCAGTCGTTGTTTGCAATATCGTATCTCGCAACTCCGATTCCATTCAAACCAATGTATGCGATGTTACCGATAACTTCTACCAGTGCGTTGTCGGTATCTTCTCCAGCTTCCCAAGTGTCATAGACATTGAGAGATGATTTGTCAATCAGGCCTACACCATTGGTAGTTCCTCCGAAAATTGTAGAGCCATTAAATCCAACAGCACTAACTCCCCAGTTTGGCATACCGTCTTGAGCGTTAACACAATCATCGATTGCTAGAGTGGCTACGGAATACTTGCATACCCCGATGTTTGTTCCTGCATAGACGCTTCCTCCACTAGATGAAGCATCAATTGCGAAGTCAAAGAATTGTGCAGGTTGGAGATTCCAACTACTGCCTCTACTAAGAGCAGATGCCGAATTTCCGTCCCATCTAATGGCTCCGTTTGAAGTTCCGATGTACATTACTGAATTGCCAGGAGAGGATTCTAGAGCATATACTTGATTGGAAGGCAATACTTCAGTAGAACCTGCATTTGGAGAGTTAGGCTCCTGTGTAAGTGGAATCAATATTTCACCAGTTGACAGATCCTTTCTTGCGACACCATAGCCTGGTAATCCCATGTGAAGAACTTGAGGATTAGAACCAAGAATTGCCACTGGCGCGAAATCAACATCATTGATTCCAGTAGAGACCCATGAACCAAGGAATGTATCGTTAGCGATGATGTAGCGGTTTAATCCATCATCAGCAGTTCCAATGTATGCAACACCATTGTGAATTGCAATTCCAGTAGGATTGTCAGAATCTAAGTCACTGTTGGCTTCATTTAGAGCGACTGCCGAACCCGGTGCTGATTTGTTGAATGCAGTTGCGCCATCTTCTGGGTGAATCACTACGACCCAATCTCCTTCAACATCTAATCCTGATACATCATTTGACTGAAGACCATCGCTTGTATCCCAGGTGTCGATTACGTTTCCAGTTGTGTCAATAACATGGATTCCACTTCCCTCTGTGGCAACCAATACATTTGTCCCATCATTGACGATTTGTGTGATTAAATCGCCAGTATCTATGGCTGAAAGCCACCTTGATTGCCCGATAGAGTAACGGTCAAGGTAATTTTCACTACCGACATAGATTACTCCATTGAACTGCATAGCATCGCTCATGTCTCCAGAACTTGGACCACTTCCGATAACAAAATCACCAGTGTACATCGGTGTATTGCCAGGCTCTAGCATTGCCAAAACAGCGCTGCCATCAGTCACCATCACAGTGTCATTAGTGGGACTTCTAACACCCGAATTTGGCCAGTGGATTATGTTTCGAGCATCTTTGATTAGGCCTAAATCTGTGAGAGGAATGGATGATGAGAATGTTCCAGAATTGGTATTGTAGATATGGACAGTGTCTATGGTTAGGATTTGGACTTCATTGTTGACGACAGTAATTCCTGCAACTTCGTTTGAGGACAACCAATTGCCATCATTCCAAGTAGCTAGCCAGAAGTTGTTTGAAAGGTCACGTCGTGCTATTCCAGCATCATATGATGAGATTAGTAACTGGTTTCCAGCAACTGCAAAATCACTGATGAAATCTGAATGCAAATTATTCGCAGTTGACCACGGAGAGAGCGCAGACATGCTTGCAACATCCCATCTAGCAACTCCTCCATCTAAGATTGAAACATACATGATTCCATTGTCTTCGAATACTTTCCAAGGTTGTCCTGCAGGCCAATTACTGGTTGCACTCGCTTGTTCTAGAGTCCATCCTGTACCTGCGGTATTGAGTGTGAATATTCCAGACTCGCTCAGCGCAAACAAATCTCCGTTATTGGCAACGTGGACTTTACTCCAAGCGCCTCCTGAAGGTTCAACAGGCAAATCAGAGTTCCAAGTTGTATCATCCAAATTGACCGAGTGAAGGATTCCTGTTGCAGTTGTCACCAGCATTCGATTGTTGGCAACATCCATTTCTAAATCGGTGACGTAATTGTCATCAGCAGTATTCTGAATTTCAAACAAATCAATAGCGCTAGGATTAGACTGCGCATCTAGAATGATGATGTATGTTCCAATGGCAACGTACATTCTACCATCAACCGGGTGGATTTCATAATCTTGGATGAACAAATCAACAGGCTCCAAAGAAGTGAAAGGATCAGCAGGTGCCAGAACTTCAAGGATGAAATCTGTAATTTCAGAACCAGAAGGTAGCGTTACAGTTGCGCCCACGTCAGCGTTTGGTCCTAGTCTGCCTTGGTGTGGATTTGAAGCATCGAAACCGAAGCTTTGTCCTAGCCATCCGTTGCCTCTCCAGTCAAACATGACTTGTCCAGTATCTTGTGCCATCAGCAATGGTTGCTGTATCATAACTCCGTCAGAACCATCCGCTCTCAACTCCATAGTGACATTTTCTAGAATTGCGCCAGGGGCGAAGTTCATCATCCATTCAGCACTCGCCTGAGTACCGTTAATTGCATTCGCGCCCGTTGCATTGAGAAGCACCCAACCGGTGTCTTCCGAGCCTTCCATTGGCCATATTGTGCCGTTGGTTCCTTCATGCGCACTAGCCACAGGAGCCGACAAAATTGGGCCCAAAGATGCTAACAACATCACAGTGACAAGCATAACCGCTCTAGCACTAGATTTAGCAGGCCCTACGGGCCTGAGAGAACTGTTCATGTTTTACTATCCAAATCCAATGGTATATGAAGCGAATGCCCAATTGTTTGAGATAAAAGTCACCTATAATCTCCGTTTTTCGTTTTTGTTCACGAATTGAGCAATGTTAGGCCCCGGCTCACACAAAGGTCAAACACGAGGTCTGCCCGAATAGGCTTTGGAGAGATAATTATGGATGAAGATTGGCGTGAAAGCACCATCAAAAAAGAAGCTCTCGATTACCATGAAGCGGAGCCAAAGGGCAAGATCAAAGTCGTTCCAACAAAGCCGCATTCTACCGCCCACGAACTATCGCTCGCCTACTCGCCAGGAGTGGCATATCCTTGTCTCGAAATTGCAGAAAAACCAGATGATGCATATCGTTATACATCGAAAGGAAATCTTGTAGCGGTCATCTCAAATGGTACTGCAGTACTCGGTTTGGGCAATATTGGAGCACTTGCATCCAAACCTGTTATGGAAGGAAAGGGTCTGCTATTGAAGACCTTCGCAGACATTGATGTTTTTGACATTCAAGTCGATACTGAAGACCCTGAAGAATTCATCAAAACAGTATGCAACATTGCACCCACTTTTGGTGGAATCAATCTGGAAGATATCAAAGCACCAGAGTGTTTTGAAATCGAGCGAAGGATTGCTGAAGCCACAGACATCCCAGTTATGCACGATGACCAGCATGGAACAGCGATTATTTCTGGTGCAGCTTTGCTAAATGCTGCTGAATTACAAGGCAAAGAATTGTCGAAAATCAAAGTGGTAGTCGCTGGAGCCGGAGCATCTGCAATCGCTTGTGCAAATCATTACGTTTCCTTGGGAGTAAAAATGAGCAATATCGTGATGTGCGACTCCAAGGGAATTATGACAAAAAATCGTTTGAAAGACGGAGATTTGAATGAGTTCAAAGCACCATTTGCTGTTGATTCTGAAGGCGGAGACCTTGCTGATGCATTAGTGGATGCAGATGTTTTCCTAGGTTTGTCTAGAGGCGGCTTAGTCACCGGAGAAATGGTTGCAAAAATGGCAGACAAACCGATTATTTTCGCTTTAGCAAACCCAACTCCTGAAATTATGCCACACGAAGTAACTGCAGTTCGCAGTGATGCAATAATCGCAACCGGTCGCTCTGATTATCCAAATCAAGTAAACAATGTCCTTGGTTTCCCTTACATCTTCCGAGGCGCACTTGATGTTCGTGCCAGGGATATTACTCAAGGCATGAAGATGGCTGCGACTAAAGCATTAGCAGCACTAGCAAAAGAACCGGTTCCTGACTATATTGCTCATGCTTATTCTGGCGAAGAAATGCAATATGGTCCTCAATACATTATCCCCAAACCATTCGATAGACGTGTATTGATTTGGGAAGCAGCAGATGTTGCTGAAGCAGCAGTTTTGGAAGGAATAGCAGCGATTAGTGCTGAAGATTTCGACAAGCAAGCATACAAGGAATCTCTGGAGGCGAGATTGGGAATGTCGTATTCAGTAATGAGGGGAGTATTCAATCAAGTCAAAGGGAGAAAGAAGAAAATTGTCTTCCCTGAGGGCGACCATGAAAAAGTCATCAGGGCTGCAGCACAATGTATTGAGCAAGATATTTGCCAACCAATTTTGTTGGGCAATGTGAAAAGTATCCGCGAAAAAATGGCTGAATTAAACATTGAATTTGAATGTGAAATTACTAATCCAAGGTATGACGATAGGCGAATTGGAGATTACGATCTAAAATTATTGGAAAATCGTAGCCGTAAAGGAATGACAATTGTCGATGCGCAAAGACTCCTGAAGAGTCGACCATACTTTGCCGCACAAATGGTAGAACAAGGCGATGCAGACGGCTTCTTGGGAGGAATCAGTAGAAATTATGCCGATGTCCTGCGTCCATGTTTGGAAGTGATTGGAAGCGATGCAGATAGTCACTGTGCAATAGGTTGCTACATGATGGTTGTAAAGGGCAGATTGATATTCTTAGGAGATGCAACAGTGAATGTTTATCCAGATAGTAAGACCCTTGCAGATATTGCAGTTCAAACCGCGAAGGTAGCTCGCAGATTCGGATTAGAGCCGAAGGTTGCAATGCTATCATTCTCTAACTTTGGAAGCAGTAGAGCACAACGCTCTGAGCGAATTGAGGAAGCGATTGACAAGGCATTAGAAATGGACCCTACACTCAGTATCGACGGGCCTATGCAAGCGGATACTGCACTGGATATTGACGTTCAATCAGAATACCCGTTCATGTCGTTTGATGGGCCTGCAAATGTATTGATTTGTCCGAATTTAGCATCTGCAAATATTGCTTACAAGTTGCTAGAACAATTGGGTGATGCAGAAATGACAGGCCCGATTTTAGATGGCCTAGACAAGCCGGTTCAGTTGCTTGCTAGGGCAGACGGAGTTCGCCACATCGTCAATATGGCCGCGATTTGTGCATTGGATGCGATTCGACAAGAATCGTACTGGTCTAGTCTTTGATTTGGATAACCTTGCCTTCAGAATCTAAGCCCCAAGTGGCTCTTTTGGGTCGCCAAAACGCTCCGGTTACGAAACCAGCACACAGACCTCCGAATAGGAGATTAGCCCAGCCGTCGATTGCGTATGAAGAGAATCCTCTGAGTATTGGAATAGTGAAACTAGGGATTATTCCTAGTATTGTAGTCCAGAATAATTCACTGCGAATATTTGTTGCCAAATTTGCATTATCTGGAACTCTTGGGGCTTCGCCATGTCTTTTGGGTGAAACCACCAGTCTGAAACCAACTTTTGGAAGCGGCCTGTCTCCTGGAGTGGCTACTTGCGCGTACACGCCCTCGCGCGATGGGTGCGCAGATTGTGAAACCCTGTGACCCGACATTGGCCCAATCATTTCTCCAACTCTTGGTCTGCCGTCTAATGTTGCTCCACGATGGTTGCCAGTTGCTTCATCTGCCAGTAATTCCGTCCAGCCACAAGGCAGGTTGATCAAAGATTCAGCCGCTTTCCATTCAGCCTGACTTGGGCGTCTGACTTCGTCATCAAAATGTTCGGAAAGTTTTGCACATACCTTCTCAACATCATCATGAGTAATCATGTCTTTGAGTTCATCAGAGTCATCCTCTTCTCCAATGATTTGAGCAAATTGTGACCTAGAAATTGGCGATTCCAAAATCATGAATGAAGGCAAATCGACTCGATGCCTCGGTCTTTCACTTGCGTAAACCCATGCTCCTTTGTCGATTCCGAGATAGATTTGACTAGAATCTACTTTGATGAATCTCAGACCGAATGGTCCTTCAACGATATCCATGTTCACACCTTCAGTGTTGCTTCAACGGCACGATACCAGTTCATTCCAGTCTCATGATCTTCGATTTGTGCGAACTGTGGATAAGGAGAGATTGAGCGAACATAACCGAATGCAGCTAGGTCGATTAAATCAGGAGAATCTCCTCCGAAGAACGTCTTACCACCGAATTGTTCAGTGAATTCACTTAGCAAATCATGCCACAGCTTTTTGGGAGTTCTTCCGTCTTTCTTGACTCTCTTTCTTGCGATGATTCCCCACATAATCGGGAATCCCGCCCAAGCATACAAGCGCTTTGAAAAGAATCCGAATTTTTCGAGTTTCGATACACGAGTGGTTGTTTTCAGTGCCGAGCCGAGACTTCCATACAGAATTGGAATAGTTGCTTTTGACATATGCAAATCAACCCAATCCATCCATTTGTTACGGCGCTCTTCATCATCACTCGACCACAATTTCCCATCGTTATGAGCAGCATCGATTTGCTTCATTATCGGTGTTGAATCAACATGAACACCACTTTTAGAATCAACCCATACTGGCACCTTTGTCCATTCAGGAGCACTAGGTAGGGTCTTTTTCTGCTTCATTGGATTGACTTGCACTCTTTCATGCGGTATGTCAAGATGTTCCAGCAGACCACGCACCTTCCAGCAGAAGGGGCACGTGTACAACATGTGCAATTGCCCAGCATTCGCCATGAACCGGGGGGGAAGCCACCCCTTCATGATTCATCCGTATCTCTGGTTCCTTCAGGCCTCCAGCCAGGTTTCCAAAAATTAAGGTCATCTAACCACTTTGAGAACTCATCATCTGAGCAATTAAGAAGTCTAAATGCACGCATGTTCAATCCCTCAAGAAGTGAATCTTCCATCACTCCTTCACGATTAGCATCACTCCATTCTCCAGCCATTTGTCGAATTCGCCGGCGGGCTTCTTCAGGTGCGTCGAAGTTTCTTTCACAGACTTCCTGCAAATCTGAAAGCCATGAACGAGTATCTCTGCGAATCACATCTGGGATTGGGCGAGACGCTGACTTTTTCTTGAACGGCCACCAACCCATGCACTCTGCTCGGGTTTTACATCAATAGTCTTGGGGGTGAACTGTTTGGGATTAGCATGGGCCGAATCATTGTTCATTTGCATGGACGTGCGTCAGACTCCAAAATGAACTCTTTAATCGAGGATTATTCTGCAAGATTGAAATCGAAAGTGAGAATCGAGATTCATAATTCAAAATTGTCTGGTCAAGATTACTTGGCAAAACTGCCAGAGGGAGTAATTCTATTGGACGAGGGTGGTGAAATGATGACTTCAGTTAATTTCTCAAAGAGATATGATGAGTGGATAATCTCTAGTGACGATACACATTTGGCAATAGGGCCTGCAGATGGTTTCCCTAAAGGGCATGACTTCCCTTGTATTTCATTGTCTATGATGACATTTCCACATGAATTAGCTGCAGTTGTTCTGATAGAACAATTGTACAGAGCAAACGAGATTTCTCGTGGAAGTTCTTACCACAAAATTTGACAAAAGACCAAGAATAGGTCGCCTCACCCGTTACACATGGAGAACTGGTGGTTCTTACTTTTGGAGTTCGCAATTGCGCTTACTCTAATCTTGATGAGTAGCCGCCAACCGTTCCCTGGTCCTTCGAAGAGATATGGCAGCGTTTTGCTAATCATAGCTATACTCCTTCTTATTGGCGAGACTGGACCAAGACCTACTAGCGTAGAAGTCCACTTGTACGTGTTACTAGCATATGGCTCGATAGGATTAGTTCGTGGAGTTCACAATATGTTGGTAACTCGAGAAGAGGTGATTGTTGCACCATTTGCAGGAATTCTATTTTCGGTATCTGCTACAGCAATAATGGCTGACCAGTGGGAATCACTAACTTCGTTTGAAGAGTATGCTGCTTTCGCAACTATCGTAGTAATCGGCGGTTGCCAGACTTGGTTGGTCTTCCGTGGATTACTGATTGGCAGACTTCCTCTTGCGTGGTCCAAAGCGGGCCTTGTTGCCCTAGAAAGAGGCCAAGTTTCAGGACCACATGGAGCTTTAGAGTGCTTTGAGAAGTCTTGGGATCTAGAAGAAGAGCATCTCAATCCAATGGCCTGGCTAGCCCTCGAAAGGATTCACACCTTCATAGGAAATGATGCTGAAGCATCACACTGGGGCAAAAGATTGGCGGAATCTGGTGGCGAAGAAGCGGTTGCTAAAGAGTGGATAGAAGCAATCGAAACAGCACTTGGTAGACTTCGCCCATCCAATGAAGAAGAGTGAATAGCTATTCGATTCACATCGCTTTTGATACAAAACGGGGTTTCATTTAATAGGAACGATGCAGATTTAGTATCATGGACAAAGTAGAACTTCGAAAAGATTGGGCTCTGTCGACTATCTGTTGGTATGCAGTTTTCGTTTGGTTTGGTGCATCCCTGTTTTCCCAGTCATTGTACATGGCATTTAACGGTACACCATATGATGCAAACCTCTTGTTGGAGTCTGCTGGTCCATTTGCTTGGATTATGATTGGAATTGAAATTGTGGTTTGGGGATTCCTAGCATTAGTTATCGGCGGCAAAGTTGCCAACCGCATTCAAGTTCCATCCCAAGAAATCGCATCTTCGGAACAGATTACACCGCAGGCTTGAAGAGTCCTCAGTTAGAGTGCGCTGTTCGTGCAGAACGAATGGAATCCACCACCACTTGCAGGACAACCAATGGACATTAGTCAATTGCTGGATGAAATGGCTCTACTAGCATTGCCTGATGGCTCTAGGGTTGTAACAATCGAAGAAGCTAGAGAAGAGTTGCCTCGTGCGGAAAAATTGCTAGTATGTTTGCAATCGCTCCAAGATCAAGCCCACGACTTGACTGAAGAATTGGAAATCTTAGTCGAAGACCTACCTCCTCATCATGAGCATGTTGTAGAGGTGGCAGAACAACTCGGCAATTTGGTGAAAGAGTGGCAGGACATCGGCGATGAACTCGAAGATATGGGTGCTAGAATCGCTGGTTTTGACCCAGGATATCTAGAGTGGCACGGCGTTGTTGACGGATATCTTGTTCATTATTCATGGTGCCAAGGTGAAGAAGATATTGAGTGGTGGCATCCGCTTGATACAGGCATAAACGGCCGCAGACCTCTTGTTGAAGCATGACTTGGGATGTACATGGTCCGAATCACGAAAGTCCACACTGGCGGCGGAGACGGCGGCGAAACATCACTCGTTGATGGCAGCAGGGTTGCAAAGAGTGATGCTAGAATCGAAATTGTTGGAACCTGTGATGAGGTCAATGCTTTACTTGGATTAGTATTGATGGAGACTAACCGTTTACCGGATACCCATTCAGATGGCGGAACTAGAATTACTGTTCGAAGAGTCAAGGACGTATGTTCTGCTGCTCTAGGCAGAATGCAGAGTGAGTTATTCGATTTGGGTGCAGAACTTGCTTGCCCTCCAGGCCAGATTCCAGAATACATGCAGCTAGTTGACCAAGAAGATTCAGACAGATTATGTGAAGAGATGGATGCTTGGAATGAAGAATTAGAACCGCTTGAGAGCTTCATTCTACCAACCGGTTCGGGCCCGATTGCGGTGATGCATCTAGCGAGGACAGTTACACGCAGACTCGAGAGAGCAATGGTTGCAATCAAGGAAGAAATGCGCCCATTGTCACTACAATATGTGAACCGCCTTTCAGATTGGCTCTTCGTTCTCACCAGGTGGACTTCTGCAAGG